>Ga0247732_10000038_pt1 | contig 93920 bp, 97 predicted proteins | sample UWRJL163409C2_FD_180940 | JGI IMG/M metagenome (GOLD analysis project Ga0247732, IMG submission 180940) | Plant litter microbial communities from Arlington Agricultural Research Station in Wisconsin, United States - UWRJ-L163-409C-2 | ecosystem: Environmental > Terrestrial > Plant litter >... | reverse complement strand
GGATGAACGTGAACGAACGGTCCTCGTAGACGGTGATCTCGACGGGGATGACGTTTCCACGCTGGGATTCGGTCGCAGCGTTGTACGCCTTGCAGAACTCCATGATGTTGACGCCGTGCTGGCCCAGGGCCGGGCCGATGGGCGGCGCGGGGTTCGCGGCGCCGGCCTGGATCTGAAGCTTGATCAGACCCGTGACCTTCTTCTTCTTCAATGCCATTAGTTTTCCTTTTCTGTTCGAACGCCCATTGCTGGCCGTTCTCCCGCAACTCGGGCGAATCCCGGATGCGGTGGTTCGTGTGGAGGGGAGTGCCCTACAGCTTGGTGACCTGGTCGAAGCTGAGCTCGACCGGGGTCTCGCGCTCGAAGAGGGAGACGAGCACGGTGAGCTTGCCGCTCTCCGGCTTGATCTCGCTGATCGAGCCGGGAAGACCCGCGAACGAGCCCTCCTTGATCGTGATGGTCTCTCCGACCTCGAAGTCGATCTCGGCGGGGATGGAGCGGGCGGTGTTCTTGCCCTTGCCCGGAGCCTGCTTCGACGGAGCCTCGACGATCTGAACGAGGCCCTTGAGCATCTCGAACGCCTCGTTGAAGCGCAGCGGCGTCGGGTTGTGGGCGTTGCCCACGAAGCCGGTGACGCCGGGGGTGTGGCGGACGACGCTCCAGCTGTCCTCGTTGAGGTCCATGCGCACGAGCACGTATCCGGGGATGCGCACGCGGGTGACGAGCTTGCGCTGGCCGTTCTTGATCTCGACGACGTCCTCCATCGGAACCTCGACCTGGAAGATCGAGTCCTCGACGGTCATGGAGATCTTGCGGTTCTCGATGTTCTGCTTGACGCGCTTCTCGAAGCCGGCGTAGGAGTGGATGACGAACCACTTGCCGGGGAGGAACTTGAGCTCCTGGCGGAACTCCTCGTAGGGGTCGACCTCGACGGGCTCGCCGTCCTCGCCGAGCTCGGGACCGTCGTAGGGCGCGACCTCGGGCTCCTCGGCGGCGGCCTCCTCGGCCTCGATGTCTGCCTCGTCCTCTACGGCTGCAACCGAGGCATCCGCTTCGTCGATCGAGTTGACCTCGATGGCGTCGTCGACGATGGCGTCGGCCTCGGGGTCGATCGCCGCGTCGAGGGCCTCGATGAGGCCGGCGAGGTCGCCCTGCTCCTCGTCGTTGTCGTCTTCGACGTGGAGCGCCTCGTGCTCGGCGGAGTCAACGGAATTTTCGTCAGCAGCCAGCGAGTTGCCCTCCTGGGCTTCGTCGTCCTCTGAAGACTGCTCTGCAGCGGTCGCGAGGTCGATATCGTCGCGGTGGTTCTCAGACACTGAATTCCATTCCATTCCTTGTTGCGGTACCGGATGGATCCGGCCCGTCGTTCCGGGCCCAGCGGGTGGGCCCGGTGACTAAGACGTGATGTCGCCGTCGCCGAAGATGTAGTTGACCGCCAGCGAGAAGAGCCAGTCGAGTCCGCCCACGAGCGACATCATGATGACGACGAAGACCAGGACGACCAGTGTGTAGCTCACCAACTCCTTGCGGGTCGGAGTGACTACCTTCTTGAGCTCGCCCACAACCTGTCGGAAGAAGACCGCGAGGCGCCCGAGGGGACCGCGCTTGACAGTGCTCTCGGTCTTTGCGCTGGCAACGACGTCTTCACTGGGCTCATCGGCAATGTTTCTAGCCACTGTTACTACCTTCCGACAGTTGTCATCAGACACTGTGTCGTTGTGGTGATCGGCGCTCCACACGGAAATGCGTGGGGACACCTGCAGGGCGGACAGGACTTGAACCTGCAACCTGCGGTTTTGGAGACCGCTGCTCTACCAATTGAGCCACCGCCCTTTGCGTGGACTGCTCCACACGGGTACTGCATTCTCTGCACGCCGATTCACGATCGAAATACTCACAGGCTGGAATGCCAGAAGATGGCGCGCAAAAGATTGGCAGAATTACTACCTCGACAAGTGTAAGGCATCGAGCGTTACCGCGCGACCCGACGGTGCGGACGCGCAACAAACGCTCCGGCCTACACTAGCTGCGTGGCCACATTTCCTCGAATCTCCCGGCGCATTGACGCCATTGCCGAATCCGCGACACTGAAAGTCGACGCCAAGGCGAAGGCGCTGCAGGCCGAGGGCCGCAGCGTGATCAGCTACGCGGCCGGCGAGCCCGACTTCTCGACGCCCGCATTCATCGTCGAGGCGGCATCCGCTGCTGTTCTCGACCCCAGGAACTACCGCTACACCCCCGCTGTGGGCCTGCCCGAGCTGCGCGAGGCGATCGCTGCGAAGACGCAGCGCGACAGCGGCCTGGCCGCGACCGCCGCGCAGGTGGTCGTGACCAACGGCGGCAAGCAGGCCGTCTACCAGTCGTTCGCGACGCTGCTCGACCCGGGCGACGAGGTGCTGCTGCCCGCCCCGTACTGGACCACCTACCCCGAGGCGATCAAGCTGGCCGGCGGCGTTCCCGTCGAGGTCTTCGCCGGCAGCGACCAGGGCTACCTCGTGACCGTGGAGCAGCTCGAGGCCGCGCGCACCGAGCGCACCAAGGTGCTGCTGTTCGTGTCGCCGTCGAACCCGACCGGGGCGGTGTACTCGGCCGCCGAGACCGCCGCTATCGGCGAGTGGGCGCTCGCCCATGGCATCTGGGTGATCTCCGACGAGATCTACCAGAACCTCACCTACTCGGACTCGGCGGATGACGCGCCCCGCGCCACCTCGATCGTCGAGGCCGTGCCGGCACTCGCCGACACGACGATCCTCGTGAACGGCGTCGCGAAGACCTATGCGATGACCGGATGGCGGGTCGGCTGGATGGTCGGCCCCCTGGATGCCATGAAGGCCGCCGGCAACCTCCAGTCGCACCTCTCGTCGAACGTCTCGAACATCTCGCAGCGCGCCGCCCTCGCCGCCCTCACCGGCCCGCAGGACGACGTCGAGGCCATGCGCCGCGCCTTCGACCGCCGCCGCCGCGTGATCGTCGAGGAGCTCAACAAGATCGACGGCGTCATCTGCCCGATGCCGGAGGGCGCGTTCTACGTGTACCCCGACGTCACCGGCCTGCTCGGCCGCAGCTGGGGCGGGGTCGTGCCGACCACGTCGCTCGAGCTCGCCGACCTGATCCTCGAGCAGGCCGAGGTGGCCGTCGTTCCGGGCGAGGCGTTCGGGCCCTCCGGCTACCTGCGCCTGTCGTACGCGCTCGGCGACGCCCCGCTGCTCGAGGGCGTGCAGCGCCTGCAGCGCCTGTTCGCGTAGCGTCGGCGCGGCCGCCGGCCCCGGGTGCGGAGCCGTCGTTTCGCCCACATCCGCCCCTGAATTCACGTTTCAGGGGCGGATGTGGGCAATACGGCAGCGCCTGTGGAGAGTGGCAACGTGAGTAAGTCCCATGCGTCACAGTGTGGCGATGCCCGCGACTCCGTTGCCCCGTCATCTCGCCGGATCCCCTTTCACCGTCTCCTCTGCCGAGGCTGCTCGGGTGTCGCGGAAACGGCTTCGCGGCAGAGACCTCGACCGGTCGATCTGGGGCGTCCGCCGCGAGACGTCGTTGCCCGACAACCTGCGCACGCGATGCCGCTCGTTTGCAGTGCGCATGCCAGCCGACGCGATCTTCAGCCACGCCACCGCGGCGCTGCTGATGAACGCGCCACTGCCGTTGAAACTGGAGCTCGACACCTCTGTCGATATCGCGGTACCGGCTCCGGCGCGTTCGCCCCATGCCCGGGGAATCCGAGGGCACTCCATTCGCGTGCTCGGCGACGACGTCGCCGTCACCGATGGCATCAGGCACACCTCCCCGGCGCGCACGTGGTGCGACCTCGCTTCGAAGTTGTCGCTCGTCGAGTTGGTGGCGCTCGGCGACTTCTTCATCCATTGGCGTCAGCCGCTCGCATCCGCCCAGCAGTTGGCCCGGAAGAGCGCCAACTACGCGGGCCAGCCTGGGATGTCGCTCATTCGAGAGGCCCTGCCGCTACTGAGCGCCCGCTCGGAATCGCCTCCGGAATCGGCACTCCGCGTCATTGTGGTTCAGGCGGCGCTTCCGAGGCCTCGCGTCAACTACGTGGTCGTCGATCTCGAGACCGGTACGACCGTGCGCACCGACCTCGCCTTCGACGAGTACAAGGTGCTTCTCGAGTACCAGGGAGACTACCACCGCACCGCGAAGGGGCAGTGGCGTAAAGACATGACTCGGCGATCGCGCCTCGAGGCCGAGGGCTGGATCGTCATCGAGATCAACGCCGACGACCTGCGCGATCCGGTCGAGCTGGTCTCACGGATCGAATCCGCGCTGTCGCGCCACGGCTGGCACCGCTAGGCGGCGTTTCGCCCACTTTCGCCCCAGATTTGCGGGAATTCGGGGCGTATCTGGGCGAAACGATGGTGCGAGCGAGGGGGCGAGCGGATGCGGCGGCTCCGCCGCCGGCGCTCCGCGCCGTCAGAGCAGCTTGCGCTCCAGCGCCCACGCCGTCAGCTCGTATCGGCTGGACAGTTGCAGCTTGCGCAGCACCGCCGAGACGTGGGTCTCCACGGTCTTGATCGAGATGAAGAGGTCGCTCGCCACCTCCTTGTACGCGTAGCCGCGGGCGATCAGCCGCATCACCTCGCGCTCCCGGGCCGAGAGGCGGTCGAGCTCGTCGCTCGACTCCGCCTGCTCGCCGGCGACGGCACCGAAGGCGTCGAGCACGAAGCCGGCCAGCCTCGGCGAGAACACCGCGTCGCCGCCGGCCACCGCGGCGACCGCGCGCGAGACCTCGGCCCCCGAGGAGCCCTTGGTGATGTAGCCGCGGGCGCCGGCGCGGATGACGCCGACCACGTCCTCGGCGGAGTCGGAGACCGAGAGCGCGAGGAAGCGCACCGAGTCGAGCAGCGTGCTGGAGCGCCGGATGACCTCGGCTCCCCCGCCGCCCGCCCCGCCGGGCAGGTGCACGTCGAGCAGCACCACCGCCGGCCGCAGCAGCGCGATCTGCTCCACCGCCTCGTCGACCCCCGCCGCCTCGCCGAGCACCGTGACGGTGTCGTCGAGGTCGGCGCGCAGGCCCGAGCGGAAGATCGAATGGTCGTCGACGATCACTACATCAGTCACGGGCTACCTCCAGGTGCAAGTGGACTTCGGTGCCCGAGCCGCCGGAGCCGGGGCGCACGGTCGCGGTGCCGCCGGCACGCGTCATCCGCCCGATAATCGATTCTCGGATACCGAGCCGGTCGCTGGGAAGCGAGCCGAGGTCGACCCCCGGCCCGCGGTCGCGCACGAAGACGTCGATCGAGCCCGGCGCGGTCTCGAGGTAGACCGACACCTCGCCCCCGGCGTGCCTGGCGGCGTTGACCATCGCCTCGCGCGAGGCCGCGACCAGGGCGGTGCTTGCGGTGTCGACCGAGAGCCCGGCCGCCACCACCTCGATGCGCACCGCGTAGTCGAGCTCGATCGCCGCGGCCGCGTCGCGCAGCTCGGTGGCCAGGTCGGCGATCACGGGGGTGTCGCCGACGAAGAGCCAGTCGCGCAGCTCGCGCTCCTGCGCCCGGGCGATCCGGGCGACCTCGCTCGAGGCGCCCGCGCGATTCTGGATGAGCGCGAGGGTCTGCAGCACGGAGTCGTGCAGGTGCGCGGCGATCTCGGCACGCTGCACCTCGCGCACCCGGGCGGCGCGCTCGCCCATCAGGTCGCTCCACAGGGTGACGACGCGGGGCGCGGCGATCACGACGACGCCGAGCACCACCATGGCCACTCCGAGCACCGCGTTCCACGCGGTCGGCCGGTTGAGCAGCGCGGTCACCCCGCCCACCACCAGCAGCGCCACGGCCACGCCGCGCACCACGACGCCGTGCGCGTTGCTGCGGCCCGGGTCGTTGCGGTCGAAGGTGAGGCTCCACACCACGGCGATCCCGCTGGCGGCGCTGAGCAGCAGCAGGGCAGACGTCGACTCCCGGTCGAGGAGGAAGCCGAGGGTGGCGAGCGCCGCGAGCACGAGCAGGAGAACGGATGCGGGCGCCGCACGCCGCACGGACGCGGGCTGCTCCTCGTCCTCCCCCGGGTCCTCCAGCGGCACCAGGGCCCAGAGCCAGAGGTACATCAGCACGCCGGCCCCGCCGCAGAGGGCGAGGAGCAGGGCGATGAAGCGGATGCGCCCCACCGGCTTCCCGAGGTGCGCGGCGAGCGCGAGGCAGACTCCGCCGACGACGACGCGGCGCGGGCGCGCGAGCGGGGGCCGGAGGGCGGAGGAGGTCACCCCTGAATCCAAGCAGGTTTGCGGCGACCCCGGACGCCGGGGTCGCACGAATCAGGGTGCGCTCAGGGTGATACCCCATGGCCGGGCGGCGTGCCCCGCGGCCACCATTGAGTCATGCCCAAGAACACCGCACCCCAGCCCGAGCCGGACACGCAGCCGGACCCGGCGACCGCCGCCGACCCGGCTGGCCGGCCCGACCCGGCCCAGCCCGGTCCCGACGACACGTCCGCACCGACCGCACCACCCGCATCCGCCCCGCTCGCCGGCAACCGCTTCTTCGCCTGGATGCGCTCGCTCGGCCTCACCCGCGAGCCGGGCTGGGTCGGCGGCGTCTGCGCGGGGATCGCCTCCCGCCTGGGCGTCGACCCGCTCATCGTGCGCGGCGTCTTCGTGGTGGTCGCCGTTCTCGGCGGCCCCGCCCTGCTCGTCTACGCGGCGGCCTGGCTGCTGCTGCCCGACCGCCACGACAAGATCCACCTCGAGGAGGTCTTCCGCGGCCGCCTCGAGTCGCCGATCGCCGGCATCGGCGCGCTGATCCTGTTCAGCATGCTGCCGGTGGCGCAGGGGTTCTGGTACGCCGGATCCGCCTTCTGGGGCCAGCCCTTCTGGGGCGAGTCGGTGGGCCGCGCCCTGTGGACCGTGGTTCTGCTCGGCCTGATCGTGTGGTTCGTGGCCTTCGTGGCCCGCCGCTCGGGCCGCGTCACCGAGACGCCGGCGACAACGGATGCGCGGCCGGACACGGTTCCGCAGGCGCCGGCTCCTGCATCCGCTCTCTCACTCGCGAAGACGACGCCCGGCGAGCGCCCGGCGGCCCCGCCCGCGACGGCCTCGCAGGAGGAGTTCGCCGCCTGGCGTGCGCAGCAGGCGCAGTGGAAGGCGGAGAACGAGGCCTTCCGCGCGCAGCAGGCATCGGAGCAGCGGGAGGCCAGCATGGCCGCCCAGGCGCAGTACCGCGTAGAGCGCGAGGCCCGCCGCGCCGTGGAGCGCGCGCACCAGGCCCGCACCCGGTCGAACCCGCTCTACTCCTTCGTCGCGATCGGCGCGTCGTTCGTGGTGGGCGGCTTCGTCACGCTCGCCGTCGGCGACGGCGTCTCGGGCGCCTCGCTGCTGGCCGGCCTCGGCGCGATGCTGGCGGTGCTCGCCGTCGCGATCATCGTGAACGGTGCGCGGGGCAGGCGTCCCGGCGGCTCGCAGGGGCTGGCGGCGGTCGTGCTCGCCGTGATCCTCGTGGCGGCGGTCCTGCCGCACGGCTCGAACATCAGCTACGCGAGCAACGCCCGCTTCACCCCGGTCGCCGGCGACTCCTTCACCTCCGTCGACGGCGGCGCGTTCTCCACCAGCGGGGACTTCGTCACGGGCATCGGCGACACCGTGCTCGACCTGCGCGGATACTTCGCCGATCCGGTTCCCGCCGGCACGACCGACCAGGTGTACGGCAACCTCACCATGGTGGCCGGCATCGGAGACGTCACGGTGATCCTGCCGGAGGACGCGCAGCTCTCCTACGACTCGGCCATCGCGCGCGGCAGCGTCGACAGCTCCGGCCTGGGCGTTGCGACGGCGCCCGTCGAGGGCGACGCCCCCGACGACCTCTCCGCACGCGTCCTGCACCTCAGCATCGCGATCGGCTCCGGCGATCTCGTCTTCCAGCGCGCCCCTGCCACCGGCAACACCATCGAAGGATCGAACTGATGAGCGACAGCACCGACACCACCACCACCCGGTCCACCGTCCCGGCGAGCACCGAGCCGTTGAAGCCGCGCGCCGGCACCATCGTCTGGGGCAGCATCCTGCTCGTGGTCGCCGTGGTGACGATCGTCGCCTCGCAGCTCGACCTGGGCGGCGCCACCCCCGAGGCGGTCGTCTGGAGCGTCGTCGCATTCGGCGCGGTGCTCGTGCTCGCCGGCATCGTGACCGCGATCGTGCGGGCCACGAGGAGCGGACGCACCGAGAACTGAGGCGGGCTAGGGTTGCGTGGATGGCCGCCCATCCCCGTTCCCAACGCTCGCGGCAACCCGACGGCGAGCCGGCCCGGCCGTCGCGCTACGCAACGGCGTCCGTGGTCGTGGGGTTGCTCGTGCTGCTCGCCGGTCCGGTGCTCCTGGCCGCGACCACGCTCCCGCACCTGATCCCCACCTTCGGGCCAGCGCCACTCACCGCCTGGCCGGGGAGGGGGTCCGAGCTCTCGGCCGACGGCCACTCCGCCTACCTGTACTACTCGGTGCTGCTGCTGCCCGCCGGCGGATTCTGTCTCGCCTATCTGGGGGCGAGGCACCGACTGCGTCGATGGATAGCGGGCGGCTGCGTCGTACTCTTCGGAGTGCAGACCGTATCGCTCGCGGCTGCGGTGCTCTGGATCGCCGGTACCGGACTACCCGCGAACGCGATCGTCGATACGACGGCTGACGAGTCCACGTGGATCGTCACGTCGCCGTTCCCCCTGCTCGTCTGCCTCGCCGCCGCCGCCATCATGTTCGTGCTGGCCCGCCGCACCGACTTCGACGCCAAGAGCGCCGAGTACTTCTCGCAGGGAGACACCGTGGTGCGCGTGCGCCCGCTCCCGCTCTGGCTGCACGCGCTCTGGACACTGGTCGCACTCGCCTTCCTCGCCTCGGTGATCTACCTTCCCGCCCTCGCCCAATGGCGCATCGACAATCTCGCGCCGGTCGCGCCCGAGGGCGCCGCGCAGCCCTGGCCCCTGTCCACCTCCGGCGATTTCGCCGTGGCGCGAGCCACCTACGCGGTGTTCTTGGGAATCATTGCCGGCGCCGTCGCCTCCTCGCTGCTCAAGAAGGCGCTCTACCGCTCGCCGCTCGGCGACGCCATCCAGTGGAGAGTCGACAACCGCACGGCCAACCGCTGGCGCGGGATCAACTCCGTCACCCACTACCCGATCGCGCTGGCCGGCGGAACGCTCACCGCCTGCCTGCTGTTCCTCGTGCCGTCCCGGCCGCCCGCCTTCGGCGTCCACCAGCCAGACACCACCGCGCTCGCGATCTTCGCCTCCATCAGTGCGGCGCTCGTTCTCCTCGGAATCTTCTTCGTCGCATCCGCTTGGAAGTCGGGCGACGACCCGCTGCACGACTCTCCCCTGCAACAGGGCGGATACGAGGATCTCTACGGAGCCTTTGCGACTCCCGCGCGCCGAAAGCTGCCCACCCGCTCGAAGAAGCGGCGATAGCCGGCATCCACCGACCGGTGGACCCCTGCGCCCACCGGTGCACCGCTGTTGCCCGCGGGCGGATGCAGCCACAGTGGGTGCATGACGATTTCCGACCCCGCGATCAGTGTTCGCGACCTGCGCAAGTCCTACGGCTGGTTCACCGCCCTCGACGGCGTGAACTTCGACATCGAGCGCGGCGAGACCTTCGCCCTGCTCGGCCCCAACGGTGCCGGCAAGAGCACCACGATCGAGATCCTCGAGGGCTACCGCGACCGCACCTCGGGCGAGGCGACGGTGCTCGGTGTCGACCCCGGCCGGGGCGGCCTCGACTGGAAGGCCCGCCTCGGCATCGTGCTGCAGTCCACCGGCGAGAGCGGCGCGGTCACCGTGCGCGAGCAGCTCAGCCACTTCGCCGGCTTCTACCCCAACCCGCGCGACGTCGACGAGGTGATCGCCGCGGTGGGCCTGGTCGAGAAGCAGAAGTCGCTCATCCGCAATCTCTCCGGCGGCCAGCGGCGGCGCGTCGATGTGGCGCTCGGCATCATCGGCAACCCCGAGCTGCTCTTCCTCGACGAGCCCACCACCGGCTTCGACCCCGAGTCGCGCCGCCAGTTCTGGCAGCTCATCACCGCGCTGAAGCGGGAGGGCACCACGATCCTGCTCACCACCCACTACCTCGAGGAGGCCGCCCACCTCGGCGACCGCGCGGGCATCATCGCCGGCGGCACGCTCATCGACATCGGTACTGTCGACGAGATAGGCGGGGCGGATGCGCGCACCCCGCGGGTGCGCTGGGTCGCCGACGGCGGCCCGCGCGAGCAGAGGACGGCGACGCCGGCGACACTGGTCGCCCGGCTGGTGGCGGAGAACGGCGGCCGCGAGGTGCCCGGGCTCGAGGTGGTGCGGCCGAGCCTGGAGGACGTGTACCTCGACCTGGTGGCGGCGTACGAGGGGTCGCAGGGGTCGGGTCTCGATACGCCTGCTCCTTCGTCGCGGGCTACTCGACCAGCGGATGTGGTGACGGAGTCGCGGGCTACCGCGCCAGCGGATGCCGCGACCGAGGAGGCAGCACGATGAGCACCACGACCATCCCCCGTCTGCCCGCCGGGCGCACCGTGCGCCTCGGCGCCAGCCGGATCGCCAACGAGGTGCGCGGCTACTTCCGCCAGGGCGACTCGGTGTTCTTCACCTTCCTGTTCCCGCTCGTGATGCTCACCATCTTCTCGACGGCGTTCAGCAACCAGAGCTTCGGCAGCGACGCCACGGGCGGCGAGGTCTCGGCCGCCAGCTACTACCTGCCGGGCATGCTCGCCGCCGGCCTGCTGCTCAGCGGCCTGCAGAACCTCGCCGTCGACATCGCGACCGAGCGCAGCGACGGCACGCTGAAGCGGCTGGCCGGCACCCCGCTCCCGGTGGTGAGCTACTTCATCGGCAAGATCGGGCAGGTGCTGGTGACGGGCACCGCGCAGGCCGCGATCCTGCTGCTCACGGCGTGGCTCCTCTTCGGGGTCGACCTCCCCACCAGCGGCGAGAAGTGGCTCACCTTCGCCTGGGTGTTCCTGCTCGGCGTGAGCACCTCCGCCGTGCTCGGCATAGCGCTCAGCCAGCTGCCCTCCAGCGGCAAGAGCGCCACCGCCGTGGTGATCCCGATCACGCTGGTGCTGCAGTTCATCTCGGGCGTCTACCTGCCGTTCAGCCAGCTGCCCGAGTGGCTGCAGAACGTGGCCAACTTCTTCCCGCTGAAGTGGATGGCGCAGGGCATGCGCTCGGTCTTCCTGCCCGAGACTTTCGAGGCCGCAGAGCCCGGCGGCCTCTGGAACCTGGCGGGCGTGGCGCTCGCCCTCGCAGCGTGGCTGGTCACCGGGCTGGTGGCCTGCCGCATCTTCTTCCGCTGGATCCGCAAGGATAGCTGAATGGGCAACACACGCGGCTGGAGCATCGCGGTCGTCTCGGCGGCCGCGATCCTGGTCGCGCTGCTGTTCGTCAACGGCGCGGAGGGCGGCGAGCTGCTCGGCGGATGCGCGGCGATCCTGGCGTTGGTGCTCGCCTGGTTCCTGCTCGCCCGTCAGGCCGAGGAGGGAACCCCGCGCGCCTACGCCGCAGCCGCGGTGCTGATCGTGGTCTCCGCCGTCGGCACCGCTATCCACCCGGGCATGGCGACCATCCAGGCGATCGTCTTCCCCCTGCTCTGGCGGGCCTCCCGCACAACCCGCGACGCGGTCGCGCTGAACGCGCTGCTCGCGCTGGGCGTCGGCGCCGGCTACTTCGTCGCCCTCGGCGCAACCGCGAGCGCATTCTGGCAGGCGCTCGTGATCGAGGCCATCTCGCTCGCCGGCAGCCTCGCGATCGGCTTCTGGATCACCCGTATCTCCGAGGAGAGCGCCGCCCGCGAGAGGCTGCTCGGCGAGCTGAGCGCCACGCAGAGCCAGCTGGCCGTGGTGAGCCGCGACGCCGGCGTGCTCAGCGAGCGCGAGCGGCTCGCCCGCGAGATCCACGACACGATCGCGCAGGACCTCACCGGGCTCGTGCTGCTCGCGCAGCGCACCCGCCGCGAGCTGCTCGGCGGCAGCCCCACCGTGGGCGAGACCATCGACCTGCTCGAGGAGAGCGCGCGCTCCGCCCTCGCCGAGACCCGCGCCCTCGTGGCCGCGAGCGCGCCGGTGGCGCTGGCCGAGGGCGGCATCGCCGCGGCCCTCGACCGCCTCGGCGAGCGCTTCGGCCGCGAGACCGGCATCGCCGTGCGTATTCGAGCGGATGCCGCGACCCCGCTCGACCGGGACACCGAGGTGGTGCTGCTGCGCTGTGCCCAGGAGGGACTCGCGAACGTACGGAAGCACTCGGGCGCCGCCGCGGCATCCGTTTCTCTGCTCGTCGACGACGCAGTCGTGACGCTCGTCGTCAGCGACGACGGACGCGGCTTCGACGCCGCGGCCCCGCGCCACGGCTACGGGCTCGACGGGCTGACCGACCGCCTGGCGCTCGGCGGCGGGACCTTCCGCATCGAGACCTCGCCCGGCCGAGGCACCGCGCTGACCGCGAGCCTGCCGCTCGTGGCGGTGACGGCGTGATCCGCGTGCTGGTGGTCGACGACCACCCCGTCGTGCGCAGCGGGATCGTCGGGCTGCTCGCCTCGGCGCCCGACATCGAGGTGGTCGGCGAGGCCGCGGACGGGCGCGCCGCCGTGGACGCCGCGCTCGCCCTCGACCCGCAGATCGTGCTGATGGACCTGCGCATGCCCGAGCTCGACGGCGACGCGGCGACCGCGCTGATCCTCGCGAGGAGGCCGGGCATCCGCGTGATCGTGCTCACGACCTACGAGAGCGACGCGAGCATCCTCACCGCGATCGAGGCGGGGGCGAGCGGCTACCTGCTCAAGGCGGCGCCGCAGGAGGAGATCCTGGCCGGCATCCGCTCGGTGGCGCGCGGCGAGGTGGCGCTGGCGCCGTCGATCGCGGCGATGCTCGTCGGGCGGCTGAAGACGCCAGCGGTGACGCTCAGCCCGCGGGAGACCGAGGTGCTCGGCCTGGTGTCGCAGGGGCTCAGCAACCCGGCGATCGCGCGGCGGCTGTTCCTCGGCGAGGCGACGGTGAAGACGCACCTGCTGCACGCCTTCGAGAAGCTGCAGGTGAGCGACCGCACGCGCGCCGTCACCCGGGCGATGGAGCTCGGCCTGCTCTGAGCCGCCGCTCCCGCACTGCCCATCCCCCCGCTTCGGAAATTCAGGACTTGCCGCGCGGTCTCCCGCTGCCCTCTTCGGAAATTCAGGACTCGGCGCGCGGGCGGGTCGCACCGACCGCGAGATCCCGCGGCGGGGCGGCGCGGCAGCCGCCCGAAGTCCTGAATTTCCGAGGGGGAGGCGCGCGGGAGACTCGGGAGGTTCCTGAATTTCCGAAGGTGAAGGGGCGGGGGGGGAACGGAGGCCCCGGCGGGGCTAGAGGGAGACGCCCACCAGCACGGGCTCGGGCAGCATGCGCACGCCGAACTCGGAGAAGACGCGGGTCTGCACGTAGCGGCCGAGCTCTGCCACCTCCGCCGCCGTGGCGCCGCCGGTGTTCACGATCGCGAGTGTGTGCTTGCTCGAGATCGCCGCGCGCGAGCCGGGCAGCGAGAAGCCGCGGCGGATGCCGGCCCGCTCGATCAGCCAGGCCGCGCTGAGCTTCACCCGGAAGTCGGTCTGCGCCGGCGGGGCGGCCGGCTCCTCGCCGAGCGGCACAGCCACCGCGACGGGCTCCGGCGCGTTCGCCCAGCGGGGTGCCGCCTCGGGGAGCGTGCGCGCGAAGTTCTCGCCCACGATCGGGTTGGTGAAGAAGGAGCCGCAGCTCACCGAGTCGGGGTCGGCGGCGTCGAGCAGCATGCCCTTCGAGGCGCGAAGCTCGAGCACGGTCTGCCGCAGGGTCGCGATCGGCACGCGGTCGCCGAGCTCGACGCCGAGTGCGGACGACAGCTGCGCGTAGGCCACCGGCGCGCTGAGGCCGTCGGCGCTGCGGGTCAGCTCCAGCTCGATGGCGAGCACGAGGCCGCGGCGCCCCTGCTTCAGCGCGGAGGTGCGGTAGTCGAGCCCGAGGTCCGCGGCGGGGATGCGCTCGCGCTCCCCGCTGAGGTAGTCGACGAAGTCGACGGCAACCAGGCTCGACGCGATCTCCTGGCCGTAGGCGCCGATGTTCTGCACGGGCGCCGCGCCGCAGGAGCCGGGGATGCCGCTCAACGCCTCGATGCCGCTGAGCGAGTTCGCGACCGTGTAGGCCACGAGGTCGTCCCAGGGCTCGCCGGCCTCGACCCGCAGGCGCACGGTGTCGCCGGTGGTCTCCAGTTCGCGGATGCCGCGGGTGACGACCCGGATCACGGTCCCGTCGAAGCCCTCGTCGGCGACCACGAGGTTGGAGCCGCCGCCGAGGACGAACCAGTCCTCGCCGCTGCCCCACACGTCGAGGGCGCTCTCGACGAGCTCGTCGGCGGTGGCCGGCGCGAGCATGGCACGCGCGGCGCCGCCCACGCGCATGCTGGTGAGTTCGGAGAGGTTCGTCATCAGGCCAGGCTGACGCGCGCCTGCGCCTTGCCCAGTACGGTCTGCTCGCCGTAGGTGACGGTCAGGTCGATGCGGGCCACGTCGTCCTCGACCGACCCGACGGTCGCCACCACGGTGACGCTCGCCCCGACCACCGAGTCGACGAGCACCGGGCGGGTGAAGCGCACCTGGTAGTCGAGCACCTTGCCGCTGTCGCCGATCCAGTCGACGACCGGCTGGATCGCGAAGCCCATGGTGAGCATGCCGTGGGCGAGCACGCCCGGGAGCCCGACGCTGGTGGCCACGTCGTCGCGGTAGTGGATCGCATTGAAATCACCGGATGCGCCGGCGTAGCGAACGAGGGAGTCGCGCGTGATCGAGAAGGTCGTCTCGGCCACGATCTGGCCTTTTTCCAAGGCCCCTGGTGAACTGGTCATGGCTATTCGTCCCCTCGCACTACGAGCGTCGAGATGGCGGTGACGACGTGCGCGCCGCTCGCATCGGTGATGGTGGACTCGGCGGTGACCATCGAGTGGCCGCCCAGGCTCTTGATGCTCGCCACGCTCAGCACGGCGGTGAGCTCGTCGCCGGCGACGATCGGGCGGGTGTAGCTGAAGCGCTGGTCGCCGTGCACCACGCGGGTGAAGTCGATGCCGGCGTCGGGCTCGGCCAGCAGCTGGGCGAGCGTGGACTCCTGGATCACCACGGGGAAGGTGGGCGGCGCGACGATGTCGCTGTAGCCCGCGGCGACGGCCGCTTCCGGGTCGTGATTGAGCGGGCTCGTGGCGAAGACGGCGCGGGCGAACTCGCGGATCTTCTCCCGGCCGACGAGGTAGGGGGCAGTGGGCTCGAACACGCGGCCCTGCAATTCGGGGTTCACTGGCACCTAGCGATTCTAGCCACTCGCGCGTGGGTCGCCGCTGAACCACAAAACCCCGGCCGCCTGACGGCAACCGGGGTTCTGTTGGGGGTCTTTGAGGGACTATCTGCCTACTGGCAGGAGTCGCACTGCAGAAGATCCATCGGGTCAACGGGAACTGCGTAGCCGCCGACTGTTTCGTCGTTGTCCATGTGATCCTCCTTCTGTGTTGTAGTCCTGTTCGCGACTGTCTGCCGCGAGGGTTCTTACTATATAACCGGAATGACACGCATGGCATTCCACTACATCTAGTGTTTCGGCGTGTCGCGGCTGATTTTATTATTCCGCCGGCCACCGACATCGGAGGCCGCTTTGCGCATCCGCGAAATCATGCGGATCTGACCGCGCGGAGAAGATTCCCGACCCGTCAGAAGTTTTTTTCGAGTGCGGATGCGGCCCTCGCGTGTCGCGCCCGGGAGGTCGCGCGGCGGACAGTCACGCCCGCGCCCGAACGTTCGGGCGCGGGCGTGACGTTCGGGCGCGAAGCCCGGGCGCGCTAGGCGCCGTAGCTCGCCGCGAGCCGGCGGAAGCCCTCGTCGAGCGACACCGCGGGCGCCCACTGCAGGTCGGCGCGGGTGCGGCGCTGGTCGAACCAGTGCGCCGTGGAGAGCTGCTCGGCGAGGAAGCGGGTCATCGGCGGCTCGTCCACGCCGGGACGCACCCGCCAGGCGGCCTCGATCAGCGAGCCGGCGGCGCGCGCGGCCCCCGCGGGCACGCTCCAGGCCGGCGTGCGCACCCCCGCCGCCGCGCACATGCCGGCGAGCAGCTCGGCCACGGGCCGCGGCTCGCCGTTGGTGACCACGTAGGAGTTGCCGTGCACCTCGACGGCGCGCTCGAGCGCCGCTGCGATAGCGGATGCCGCGTTGTCGACGTAGGTGCTGTCGATGAGGGCGGCCCCGTGCCCGAGCAGCGGGAGCCGGCCGCGGCGGGCGCGGTCGACGATGCGGGCCACCAGCTGCGTGTCGCCGGGGCCCCAGACCAGGTGCGGACGCACGGCGACGACCGCGAGCTCGGCGGAGTCGGCGGCGAGCGCAGCGAGCTCCGCGGTGGCCTTGGTGCGTGCGTAGTCGCCGCGGGCGCGCAGCGGGTCGGCCGGGAGGGCGTCGTCGCCGACGATCGAGCTGCCCGAGTGCGCCACCGAGGGCGAGGACACGTAGACGAAGCGGCCCACCCCCGCGGAGAAAGCGGCCTGCAGCAGCCGGAGCGTGCCCACGACGTTCACCTCGTCGAACTCCGCGGGGTCGCCGGCGAGGGAGACCTTCGCGGCGAGGTGCACGATGCCGTCGACGCCGGCGACCGCGCGCTCGACGGAGGCGGCGTCGGTGACCGAGCCCAGGACATCCGCTACCCCGGCGACGCCGGAGGGTCGGCGCTGCAGCGTGCGCACCTCGTGCCCGGCAGCGAGCACCGACGCGGCCACCGCTCCGCCGAGCAGTCCGCTCGCCCCGGTGACGAGAATCCTCACGGCCGGCTCATCCGCCCGCCGCTGAGCACTCCCGCGGCCCACTCGCCGAGCCGCACGCGGTCGATCTTGGAGTTGTGGCGGATGTCGGTGGGCAGCGCAGGCACAACGATCACAGCGGCGATATCGAGGTCGACGGATGCGCGCACGGCGCCCGCCAGGTCGTCTGTCGCGAGCGACGGCGCGAATGCGGGCGGCACGGTCTCGATCACGGCCACCAACTGCTGGGTTCCGCGCGGCCCGACGCCGACGAGGGCGGCGCGGGCCACCTCGAACACCGACTCGAAGCGCTGCTCCGGGCCGACCGGGGTGACGACGCCCGAGGCGGTCACGATCACGTGCGGCATGCGCCCCTCGACCCAGAGGCGGCCCTCGGCATCGAGGTGCCCGACGTCGCCGGTGCGGTGCCAGCGCTCGCCGCTCGCGGCCCCGCGGCGCGATGCGCGCTCGGTGAGCCAGAGGCCGTCGTAGTGGTCCTTGACGTGCGGGGCGGAGACCACGATCTCGCCGGTCACGTCTGCGGCCTCGGAGAGCCCGCCGTTGGCGTCGCCGTTCTCGTCGAGTGCACTGATGCGGATGCGTGTGGTCGCGGCGGGAAGGCCGACGCAGACGCCGCCAGCCCCTCCGGTGACCGCCGCGGCCTCGCGGATGCCCGCGAGGGTGATGTCGGTCATCAGCAGGCCCTCGGTCATGCCGTAGGGGGTGTGCGCCGTGGCGTTCGGCATCAGGTCGGCGGCCGCGCTGAGCAGCCGCTCCCCCACCGGGGCGCCCGCGGACAGGAAGTCGCGCACGCCCTCGAGAGCCGCGTGGTCGTGGTCGGAGAGCGCGCCCGCCGTGGCGACGACGTTCGTGATCGCGGCGGGCGAGAGGAACACGACCGTGGCGTCGACGGCCGCGACCGCCGCGGCCACGGCCGTGGCGGTGAGCGTCTTCGGCGCGGTAACCACCATGTCGGGTGTCACGGAACGGGCGCCGAGCGCCGGGCCGAGCAGGGCGAAGGGCGCGAAGCCGGCCACGAGCCCGGTGCCGACACCGATGCCGTAGGTGCCGCTGAGCGCGTCGACCACGCCGGCGAGCTGGCCGTGCGTGTAGACGACGCCCTTCGCGGGCCCGGTGGAGCCGGAGGTGAACAGCACGGCGGCTGTCGCGTCGGCCGCGGGGAAGTCGGGAAGCTCCTCCTCCACGCCGAGCGAGACGAGGTCGCCGAGCGAGTAGGCCACGTCGAGCGAGCGGCGCACCGGCTTGAGGTAGCGGGCCGTGGAGATCTTCTGCCCGGGCCAGCCGAGGGCGGTGGCCGCGGCGAGTCCCGCGGGCTCGCCGATCACGTGGTCGGGCCATGCCCCGCGCACGGCGCGAGTCAGACCCTGAAGGCCGAGCCCGGCATCCGCTACGACCACGACGGCGCCGAGGCGCAGGCAGGCGTAGAGCACGGCGGTGAGGTCGGCGCCGGGCTGCACGAGCAGCGAGACGCGGTCGCCGCGCGTGACGCCGACCATCGCGAGGCCCGCGGCGATCTGGCGCACACGCTTGGAGAGCAGGCGCCAGCTGACGACGGTGGGGGTGTCGCCGCTGCCCATCTCGACGAGCGCGGTGGCGCGGCTGTCGCGCAGCTGCTCGAGGTGGCGGAACAGGCCGGGGTCGTTGCCGGGGACGGCGGGGCGCACGTAGCCCTCGTCGAAGCGGTCGGGGTCGAGGTTCTCCTCGACGTCGACGACGTCGGGCGCGAAGCGGGTGGGGTTGGCGCCGGCGGTGCCGAGGCCGCCGAGGTCGGTTCCGCGGTCGCCCAGCCAGGTGAGCACGGCGGCGGCGTAGTCCACGTCCTCCGCCACGAGATGGCCTGCGCCCTCGAAGCGGTGCACGTCGGCGTGCGGCAGGCGGTCGACGAGGTCGTCGAGGTAGCGGTCGCTGAAGATCGGGTCGCGCGGGCCCCAGAGCGCCAGTGCCGGCACGGCCAGGTAGCGCAGCGCCTCGGAGATGCGCGCCAGCTCGGCGAAGCTCTCGTGCGTCTCGTCGACCGGGATGTCGGCGACGAAGCCGCCGATGCCGCCGCGGGTGGCTGCGGAGCGGTAGGGGGCCCGGAAGCCGGCCTTGACCGCGTCGGACAGGGGCGGATGCGCGAGCGCCAGCGTCGTCTCCAGGAATGCGGGCGTCGCAACGGTCGCCGCCCCCAGCACGCCGCGCAGCAGCGCCAGGCGCAGCGGGGCGGGGAGCGCGTCGCCCTCGCGCTGGTGGATCGCGGTGTTGAGCACGGCCACGCCGGCCAGCTGCGCGGGGTGGTCGACGGCCCAGCCGAGGCTGACGACGCCGCCCCAGTCGTGGCCGAGGGTGATGACCGGCCCGTTCAACCCGAGGGCATCGGTGAGGTCGCCGAGGTCGCGCACCCGGCGCTCGAGCGTGCGGGGAACGCCGGTGCGCTCGGAGAAGCCCATGTCGAGCTGGTCGACCGCGATCACGCGCCAGGCCTCGCCGCCCGCGGCAGCGGCATCCGTCGCCTGCGTTATCAGCGAGCGCCAGAGGTAGCTCCAGGTGGGGTTGCCGTGCACGCAGAGGATGGTGCCCACCGGGGTCGCGCCGAGCGCGGCCAGGTGCTGCGCGTTGTCGAGCAGGTGCCACTCGTGCGAGACGCTCAGGCCCTCGCTCTCCGGCGCCACGAGCAGGCGCGAGAACGAGGGGTCGAGCCCCTCGAGTCCCGCGGGTGGAAGGCTCGCCGGAAGGGGAGCTGAGCGCGGGATTCGAGAAGTCACCAGGCGATCTCCAACATTGCAGTATTGAGTCCGGAACCGACGCCCATCAGCAGCACGCGGTCGCCCTTCTTCAGGTCTTCGGCCTCGTAGGCCAGGGTGATCGGGATCGACGCGGGGCCGATGTTGCCGAGCAGGGGGTAGGTGCGGGGCACCTTCGCCTCGTCGAGGCCGGCGGCCTTCACGATGGCGTTGGTGTGCACGGAGGAGACCTGGTGCAGGATGTAGCGGTCCATGTTGCCCCAGCTCCAGTCGCGCTTGGCCTCGTTCCAGGCCGAGACGACGAGCTCCATGCCGCCCTTGAGCAGCGCCTTCGCGTCGGTGAACATGCCGTCGACGCTGCCGACGCAGAGGTCGTTGTACTGGGTGGCCGCCCGCGTGACTCCGCCGAGCACGCGGTGCCCCTCGGGGTGCGCATCCGCCTTGCCGAGAACGGCGGCGGCCGCGCCCGACCCGAGGGTGAGGCTGGCGAACTCGCTCATGAAGTCCTTGCGGCTGAGGCTGTTGGCCTCGAGACGGTCGACCGTGTTGTCCTGGATGTCGTCCGCGTCCTCGCCCGCGACGATCACGGCGTAGTCGATCTGGCCGGAGTCGATCAGGGAGGCCGCCAGGCTCATGCCGTTGACGAAGCCGAGGCAGGCGTTGGCGATGTCGAAGTTGAGCGCCGAGGTGGGCAGGCCGAGTCCGTGGTGGATGCTGACCGCGACCGAGGGCTCGAGGTTCTTGCGGGTCACCGAGGTGTTGATGAGCAGACCCACCTGGTCGGGGCGCACGCCGGCCTGGGCCAGGGCGCGCTTGCCCGCCGCGATCGCGGCGTCGTCGAACTTCTGCCCGTTCTCCCAGTTGCGGCGCTCGTAGACGCCCGCGACCCGCTGAAGGAGTCCCTTCGGAAGGCGGAGTCTCTTGAGTGCGCCCTGCAGTCGTACATCGATTGATTCAGACGTGGTGATACGTGAGGCAATCGTGCTTGCGACTGAGAGCAAGGCGACGTTGTTGTGCGTCGTCGTGGCGTTTCCGTCCAACGGATCTCCCTATCGAATTGTCAACTAGAGCGTAGTGACAAGTTAATTATTGTCCGTCTCGAACCTGACCGTTGACCGGGCCGGGCTGGACGCGCTCGAGGGACAACCGTGGTAGGGCCGTTCCTGTTCCCGGGGACGCGCTCCCGACGCCGCTGAACCTGCCGAATGAAGGAGAAACCGCGCGCGTGCCCGATCCTGCCAGACACGGCCGCCGGAACGGCAGGGATCTCCTTCATTCGGCAGCAGCGCGCCGGAAGGAGGGGAAGAAGTGGTAGCTGAGGGGAGGCTCGATCTCCCGACCTCACGATTATGAGTCGTGCGCTCTAACCAACTGAGCTACTCAGCCACGTGGCCGCCGAGGCGACCAACGAGCCCCCTGTGGGAATCGGACCCACTACCTCTTCCTTACCAAGGAAGTGCTCTACCAATGAGCTAAGGGGGCATTCCCCGGATTCGCACCCGGGAGACACCGTGCCGTTTGGCACCGGAACAGACTAGCATCCGCGAGAGGGTGCTCCGTGCACGTCGGTGAAGCACGCTCGTTAGGCTGGTCGCATGACTATCGCAAGTGAGCCGTCCGTCGCGCCCGCGACCGTGTCCACCCTCGGAGCCGAGTGGTGGCGCACCGCCGTGATCTACCAGATCTACCCGCGCTCCTTCGCCGATTCGAACGGGGACGGTGTGGGCGACCTGCCCGGCATCACCGCCCGCCTCGACTCCCTCGCCGCTCTCGGGGTCGACGCCGTCTGGCTCTCGCCGTTCTACACCTCCCCGCAGAAGGACGCCGGCTACGACGTCGCCGACTACTGCGACGTCGACCCGCTGTTCGGCACCCTCGCCGACTTCGACGTCATGCAGAAGCGCGCCCACGAGCTCGGCCTGCGCGTGATCGTCGACATCGTGCCCAACCACTCCTCCGACGCCCACCGCTGGTTCCAGGAGGCCATCGCCTCTCCCGCGGGTTCGGCCGAGCGCGCGCGCTACATGTTCCGCGACGGGAAGGGCGAGTCGGGCGAGATCGCCCCGAACAACTGGGAGTCCGTCTTCGGCGGCCCCGCCTGGACCCGCCTGGTCGAGCCCGACGGCACGCCGGGCCAGTGGTACCTGCACCTGTTCGACTCGTCCCAGCCCGACCTCGACTGGGAGAACCCGTGGGTGCGCGAGCAGTTCCGCGACATCCTGCGCTTCTGGCTCGACCGCGGCGTCGACGGCTTCCGCGTCGACGTGGCCCACGGCATGATCAAGGCGCAGGGCCTGCCCGACTTCACCCCCACCCCCGGCGGCAGCATGGGCGGCAGCGGATCGAGCGTCGACGGCGTCTCCCTCGAGCCCGGCATCAGCGACCACTCCGAGGAGCAGCCCACCGCGCCGTTCTGGGCGCAGGACGGCGTGCACGAGATCTACCGCGACTGGCACGAGGTGCTCGCCGCCTACGACGGCGACCGCGTGCTCTGCGCCGAGGCCTGGGTGGAGCCGCTCACCAAGCTCGCCCGCTGGGTGCGCCTCGACGAGATGCACCAGGCCTTCAACTTCAGCTACCTGGAGACACCGTTCGCCGGCCCCGCGCTGCGCCGCGTGATCGACGAGTCCATCGCCGCCTTCTCCGGAGTGGGCGCGCCGAGCACCTGGGTGCTGTCGAACCACGACGTGGTGCGCCACGCGAGCCGCCTCGCCCTGACCGCCGAGAACCCGCAGGGCGCGGGTATCGGGCCGAAGTCGCTCGGGCTGCCCGACACCGAGCTCGGACTGCGTCGCGCCCGCGCGGCATCCGCTCTTATGCTCTCCCTGCCCGGCAGCGCCTATGTCTACCAGGGCGAGGAGCTCGGCCTGCCCGAGGCCATCGACCTGCCCGACGAGGCCCGCCAGGACCCGACGTGGTTCCGCACCGAGGGCGAGCGCTACGGACGAGACGGATGCCGCGTGCCGATCCCGTGGGAGGCGGACGCCCCCGCGTTCGGCTTCAACACCACCGGCGCCAGCTGGCTGCCGCAGCCGGCCGACTGGTCGGTCTACGCCCGCGACGCGCAGACCGGGGCCGCAGGCAGCACGCTGGAGCTCTACAGGAGCGTTCTCGCACTGCGCGAGACGTACGACCTGGGCATGGGCACCGTCGAGTGGCTCGAGGGCTACGACGCCGCCGTGGTCGCGTTCCGCAACGGGCCGGTCACCGTGGTCTCGAACACCGGCGCGATCGCCGTGGAGCTGCCGCTCGGCACCGTGCTGGTGGCCAGCGGCGACGTGGAGGGCGGGATCCTGCCTCCCGACACCACCGTCTGGCTGATCGCCGCGGAGTAGTCGCAACAAACGAAAGGCCCCGCGCCGCACCTCGAGAGAGGAGCGACGCGGGGCCTTTGCTCGTACTGACGCCTAGTTGCTGGCGTTGTTCTCGAGCCAGGTGAACGGGTTGACCGGAACGCCGTCGAGGTGCACCTCGAGGTGCAGGTGCGCGCCGGTGGAGGCGCCGGTGGTGCCGACCAGTCCGACGAAGTCGCCCACCTTGATGGGGTCGCCGGCCTTGAGCGGGCTGGATCCGCTGATCATGTGCGCGTAGAGCGACTGCACCTTCTGGCCGTTGATCACGTGCTCGAGCATGACGTGCTGCCCGAACGCGCCGCCGAAGGTGGACTGGTCGACGACGCCGTCGGCGATCGCGTAGATCGGCGTTCCGGTGCCCGGGGTGAAGTCGACGCCCTGGTGCTGGCTGGAGCAGCCGCGGCAGGGGGCGACACGGTCGCCGAAGCCGGAGCTGACGGTGACCGCGTACGGGAACGGCCATCGCACGGAGCCGGTGGTCGGGCTGAAGCTGAAGATCTTGGTGCCGTACTGGGCCGTGAGAACCTCGGCGCGCGAGGTGACGGAGTACTCGCCGCGCGTCAGGGACTCCATCGACGCATCCGCTGCGACGGCGACCTTCTGCACGGGCACGGCCGCGCTCTCGGCGGCGGTGATGGTGTTGCCCTCCTCCGCGGCGAAGGTCATGAAGGCGTTGGCCGGAACCGACATGCCCACGAACAGCGCGCCGGAGAACAGCAGGGCTGCGACGGAGAGGATCTTCGAGGCGGGACGCGCCTTGCGCTTCTCGGCGCGGCTGGGGCGCTCGGCCTTCTCGGGGCGCGGGGTGCGGGCGGCCTTGGGCGCCTTGGCGGGCTTCGGCTGCTTCGGCGCCTTGGCCGGACGGCTCTTGGCGGCGCGCGTGCGCTTGGTGGTCGTGACGTGCAGGCCGTCGACGGGGATGTCCTGCGGCTGCACCTCTGCCGGCTCGAGCAGCTCGCCGAAGATCTCGGTGAGGAAGGGGTCGGTAGCCGGGGCGGATGCCACGCTCTCGTCGTTCTGCGAGACCTCGATGGTCATGGGGGGAGCCGTGCTCGGCTCGTCGCCCGCGATGTCCTCGACGTGCATCTCGGTCATCGACGCCTCGACCGCGAGCGGGAGGGAGGCCAGGAAGCCCGCGGTGGCGGGATCGGGACGGGGCACCTCGGGGTTCACAGCGGGCGCGCCGAAGCGGCCGTTGGCCTCGAGTTCGCGGAGCTGGCGCCGCGTGAGGGGGGCCTGGTTATCTGTCGTCACGCGCGCGAAGACCCAACGACGGTGGACGATTCGGCGCACGCAACGACCACGGGTGATGAAGTCATTGCAGATTGCTCCTCTAAAAGTTGCCGCGCCATGATGAGGCCGGCGGAAATTTTCGGGTGGTTATCCTGACGGTGGTAAGCCCCTCAGGTAACGGATAGATAAACTTTAGCCGGTTTGCGGCGTTTCGGCCACCCGAGCACGTCAGGCACCGAGCGCCAGCAGCTCCCGCTCCAGGGTCGAGGCAAGCTCAGCAGGGGCGGCCAGAAAAAATGAGGAGTCGGCAGCTGCGCCGCGTAGTCCGAGAACGGATGCTCCGGCCTCCCTCGCGACAAGAGCTGCGGCCGCGTGGTCCCACGGTTTCAGCCCGCGCTCGAAATAGCCGTTCAGCCGCCCGGTCGCCACATTGCAGATGTCGAGCGAGGCCGCTCCGAAGCGGCGGATGTCGCGCACCAGGGGAAGCAGGCCGGCGACCACCGCTCCCTGCCGTGCACGGGTCCGGGAGTCGTAGGAGAAGCCCGTTCCGACCAGCGACTGGGAGAGCGAAACCGGCTCCGCGACGCGAAGCTGCTGATTTCCCGAGAACGCTCCCAGCGCATCCGCTGCCGTGTAGATCTCGCCCGAGGCGGGGTTCGTCACGCAGCCGGCGAGTGCGCGCCAGGTGAGCGGGTCGGGGTCGCCCTCCACCACGGCGATGCTCACCGCCCAGTGCGGGATTCCGTAGAGGTAGTTGACCGTGCCGTCGATCGGGTCGACCACCCAGGTGAGACCGCTGCTGCCGGTGTCGGCGCCGCCCTCCTCGCCGAGGAAGCCGTCGTTCGGACGCGCGTCGGCGAGCAGGGAGCGGATGAGGGCCTCGGTCTCGCGGTCGGCCATGGTGACCACGTCGACGGGGCTCGACTTGTGGTCGGCGACCAGCACCCCCTCGCCGCGGCGGTGCAGCGCGAGCGCGCCCGCCGTGATCGCGGTGTCGCGGGCGAGGCGCAGCAGTTCGTCGAGGGCGGGCATGCTTCGAGGCTACCCGCGGGCGGGTGGACCGCCGAAACCGCCTCACGAGCCGCTCGCGGACGAACGAGCCCGCCGCGGCCGCATCTCTCGACCGCAACCGCCTCGATAGCCCGCCGCTGTGGTTGGCTGGGCGCATGTCCCACACGCGCATCCGCTTCGCCGACCAGGTCGGCATGCTCCTCCACGAGGTCGACCTCAACGCGATCCCGAGGGTGGGCGACTCCGTCAATCTCAAGATGCTGCAGGCCTTCGGCGTCGTCGACCTGGTGACCTGGGAGGTCGGAGACCAGAACTTCGACACCAGGGTGGTCGTGCGCCTGAAGCCGCACCCCGCGTGAGGCTGTGCGTTTAACGCAGAAGGCCCCGCCTCTCGGCGGGGCCTTCTCCATCTCTGGTGGCGAGTGAGGGATTCGAACCCCCGAATGCGATGCAGTCTGATTTACAGTCAGATCCCTTTGGCCGCTTGGGTAACTCGCCAGGGCGCTTCCGTCCACATGTATTCATCTGACCGAAGGCGCTGAACAAGAATAGCCTGACTTTCACCCTCCGAATGCACACGCCGCTCGAGCGGGCTAGAGGTCGCGTCCCCTGCGGCGCATCCGGAGCCCGTAGACGCTGCCGATCAGCCCCACCACGACGAGCAGGATCGGGATGACGAACGGCGAGATATCCATGCCCTCGAGACTACCCGGGGCCTAGCGGGTGTCCGCCCGGTAGGCGCTCCCGGCCGCCGCGATCCTCACGATGTACGCCGGGTCGGAGTTGTAGGCGGTGATCCCGAGGCTCCAGCCCCGCTCGGTCGCCATGTCGCCGCTGGCCCTGCAGAGATAGTTGGCGGATGCCATGGTGGCGTCGTCGATGTTCTGCGGGTCCTCGACGCCGTCGCCGTTCGCGTCCACGTGCCAGTTGCGCCACGTCTGGGGGATCAGCTGCATCGGCCCGACCGCCCGGTCCCAATCCGCGTCGCCGTCGATCGCGCCGTCGTCGGAGTCGGCGATGGTGTCGGTGGCGCCGCCGACCAGGGCGATCCCGTAGATCGGCGGGGCGACCGTGCCATCCGCTTCGACCGACGAGCCGTTGTGCCTGCCGTGGCCGCTCTCCGTGGCGCCGATCGCGGCCAGGGTGTTCCAGCTCAGGCCGCAGCCCGGCATCTCGACGGACTTGCGGCTGGCGACCCCCGCGTAGGCGGCCAGCGCCCGCTCGGGAATCCCGGTCGCGGCAGCGGTCGACGCCAGCCACGCGGGGTCGACCAGGTCGGCGACCCCGGGTCCGCTCGGCGTGGCGGCGCTCAGCGGGGCCGTCGCCGGAGCCGCCCACAGCTCCATCGGGGCGGATTCCCGCGGCTCGTCGTCCGCCTGCATCGGCGCGAAGGCGAACGCGCCTGCGGCCACGACGGCAAGAACGGCCGCCGCCGCACCGACGAATATCCAGGTGTGACGACGAGCGGGCATCCCTCGTTCTACCATGGGGGTATGGCAGACCCCACATTCGACATCGTCAGCAAGGTCGACAAAATGGAGGCGGACAACGCCGTCAACCAGGCCCAGAAGGAACTAGCCCAGCGCTACGACTTCAAGGGCGTCGGCGCATCCGTTGAATGGAGCGGCGACAAGCTGCTCCTCAAGGCGAGCGCGGAGGACCGCGTGAAGGCGGTGCTCGAGGTTCTCGAGGCCAAGTTCATCAAGCGCGGCATCCCCCTGCGCAGCCTCGACACCGGAGAGCCCTACCCCAGCGGCAAGGAGTACCGCATCGAGGTGGAGCTGAAGAACGGCATCTCCTCGGAGGACGCGAAGAAGGTCTCGAAGATCATCCGCGACGAGGCGCCGAAGGGCGTCAAGTCGCAGATCCAGGGAGACGAGCTGCGCGTCACCTCGAAGAGCCGCGACGACCTGCAGGCGGTGATGGCGCTGCTCAAGGGCAAGGACCTCGACGTCGCGCTGCAGTTCGTCAACTTCCGCTGACAACTATTCGCACACGGTCGTAGGCCGTGCGACGGGCGTTCATTAGACTGCGGACTATATGGATGCCCTGACCTCGTTGCCCCAGGTCGTTGTCGGCCTCGCAGTGGTCGACTTCCTGATCCGGCTCACCTGTCTCATCTATGTGCCGCGCAACCGCCGTCCGCAGACGGCGACGGCGTGGCTGCTCGCGATCTTCTTCCTTCCGCCCTACATCGGGGTGACGCTCTTCCTGCTGCTCGGCAGCCGGCGGCTCCCCAAGGGCCGGCGCGAGAAGCAGGCGGAGGTGAACGCCTTCATCGTGGAGACCACCGAGGGCATCGACGACGTCAAGCACGACCACCCGTGGCTCGACCCGGTGGTGGAGCTCAACCGCCACCTCGGCGCCATGCCGCTGGTGGGCGGCAACACCGCGAAGCTGCACGGCGACTACAACGAGACGCTGCGGGTGATGACCGCGGCGATCGCCGACGCGAAGTCATGGGTGCACGCCGAGTTCTACATCCTCGCCTTCGACACGACCACCGCGCCCTTCTTCGACGCCATGGAGGCGGCGGTGAAGCGCGGCGTGACCGTGCGGGTGCTGCTCGACCACGTCGCCGGGCTGCGCGCCGTGGGCTACCGGCGCACCCTGCGCCGCCTGCGGAAGGCAGGGGTCACCTGGTCGCTGATGCTGCCGGTGCAGCCGCTGCGCGGCAAGTGGCAGCGGCCCGACCTGCGCAACCACCGCAAGATCCTCGTGGTCGACGGCGAGGTGGCCTTCACCGGCTCGCAGAACGTCGTCGACTCCAGCTACAACAAACGCGGCAACATCCGTCGCGGTCTGCACTGGAAGGACCTGATGGTGCGTTTCGAGGGCCCGATCGTGGCCGGCGTGAACGCTCTCTTCATCACCGACTGGTACACCGAGACCGGCGAGATCCTGGTGCGCGAGGCCACCGCCGACCCTAGGCCGGCGCCGCTGCGCACGCTCGACGCCCAGGTGGTGCCGAGCGGCCCGGGCTTCGACGGCGAGAACAACCTGCGCCTGTTCAACTCCCTGCTCTACCTGGCGCAGGAGCGCATCATCATCACCTCGCCGTACTTCGTGCCAGACGAGTCGATGCTCTACGCCATCACCACCGCGGCGCAGAGCGGCATCGACGTGCAGCTCTTCGTCTCCGAGATCGGCGACCAGCCGGTGGTGTACCACGCGCAGCGCAGCTACTACGAGGCGCTGCTGCGGGCCGGCGTGCGCATCTGGCTCTATAAGGCGCCGACCGTGCTGCACTCGAAGTTCTTCACCATCGACGACGAGGTGGCGGTGATCGGCTCCAGCAACATGGACATGCGCTCCTTCAGCCTCAACCTCGAGATCTCCGTGATGGTGCACGGCAAGTCGTTCGTCGACGACCTGCGCCTGGTGGAGCAGGAGTACCGCGACACCAGCCGCGAGCTCTTCCTCGACGAGTGGATGGCGCGCCCGCGGGCGAGCGCCGTGCTCGACAACGTCGCGCGACTCACCGCCGCCGTCCAGTAGGCGGCGCGCCGCCCGACCGTTGCCGGCGGTTAAAGCCGAATGCTATTCTCCAAGCACATTCGCATCACCGCGCGGCAGCCAGTCGCGCACGTAGCATCGAGGGAATCATCGTGGACACTCTCGCCATCCTCGTCACCGCCATCGTCGGCACCTCGGTAGTACTCCTGAGCGCCATCGCCGCCGTGATCGTCACCGTGGCCCACCGGCACCGCGACCGGTCGCCCCGCTATCGCAGGCACTCACCGGTCGCGCCGCCGCCCGACTGACCGGGTTTCGATACGCGAACTCGCTACGCTCGCCTGCTACTCAACCAGCGAGGCGTTGGGGACGCGGCTGCGCTCTCCTGCTACTCGACCAGCGAGGTGTTGGGGACGCGGCTGCGCTCGCCTGCTACTCGACCAGCGAGGTGTTGGAGACGCGCACCATCTCGTCGCGCTCGACGACCTTGATGCGGGTGCGCCCGACGACCTCGCCGAGGCCCAGCTCGTGCTGGTCGAGGTTGTGCCAGCCGTCGAGGTTCGTGTACTCGACGCCGCGGCTCTTCAGCAGCTCCACGACGGCCTCCTCCTCGGGGTGGGCGGGCGCCCACCAGTTGGCCTGGTCGTTCATCACGTGCTTGATGGTCTCCATCGCGTCGCTCTTGGTGTGGCCGATGAGGCCCACCGGCCCGCGCTTGATCCAGCCGGTGGCGTAGATGCCGTGCAGCTGCTCGTGGTTGTCGTCGATGACCTGGCCCTCGCGGTTGGGGATCACGCCGCGCTTCTCGTCGAAGGGGATGCCGTCGAGCGGCGAGCCGAAGTAGCCGACCGCACGGTACAGCGCCTGGATCGGGATCTCGCGGATCTCGCCGGTGCCGCGCATGCCGCCCTCGCCGTCGGGCTCGGTGCGCTCGTAGCGGATCGACTCCACCCGCTCGGTTCCGGTGATCTCCAGCGGCTTCGCGTGGAAGTGCAGGTGCAGGCGGCGGCTGGCGCTGCCGGTCTCGCGGGCGCGCCACTGGGTGAGCACCTTGTCGATCACGAAGACCTGCTTGTTGCTGGCGATCGCGTCTTTCGAGGCCTGGTCGTAGTCGAAGTCCTCGTCGTAGACGATCATGTCCACGTCCTTCAGCTCGCCGAGCTCGCGCAGCTCCAGCGGGGAGAACTTCACCTGAGCGGGTCCGCGGCGGCCGAAGACGTGCACGTCGGTGACGGGCGAGTTCTTCAGTCCCTCGTAGACGTTCGCGGGGATCTCGGTGGGCAGCAGGTCGTCGGCGTGCTTGGCGAGCATCCGCGCCACGTCGAGGGCCACGTTGCCGTTCCCGATGACGGCGACGGATGACGCGTCGAGAGGCCATTCGCGGGGGAAGTCGGGGTGGCCGTCGTACCAGCTCACGAAGTCGGCGGCGCCGTAGCTGCCCTCGAGGTCGATGCCGGGGACCACCATGGGGGCGTCCTTGATCGATCCGGTGGAGAAGATCACGGCGTTGTAGTGCTTCTTCAGGTCGTCGAGGGTGATGTCGCGGCCGAAGGAGACGTTGCCGAAGAGACGGATCTGTCCGGAGTCGAGCACGTCGCGCAGCGCGTTGATGATGCCCTTGATGCGCGGGTGGTCGGGGGCGACGCCGTAGCGCACCAGTCCGTAGGGCGCCGGGAGCTGCTCGAAGAGGTCGATCGAGACGTCGAACTGCTTCTCTGCCTTGAGCAGGATGTCCGCGGCGTAGATGCCGGCGGGTCCGGCTCCGACGATGGCCAATCGTAGTTTGGTCATGTCCTAGGTGTTCCGTTCGTGTTGGCGGTCGTGCGGGACCGGCGGTGGTGGGACGTCAGTTCGAGCGTTCGACGACGGCGTCGGCGAAGCGGGTGAGGGACTTCTTGACCGGTCCGTCGGGCAGCGGTGCGAGCGCCTCGACGGCCTCGCGCGCCCAGCGGCGGGCCTCGTCGAGGGTGCGGGTGGTCACCTCGTGCTCGCGCAGCTCGGCGATGGCGACGGTGAGCGCCGCGTCGGCGCGCTCCGTCTCGGCGTCGTCGGCCAGCGCCTTCACGTCGCCGTCGATGCGCTGCAGCAGGGCCGCGGCGTCGGGATCGACGAGCGCGAGCCGGCGCAGGTAGAGCAGGGGCAGTGTGGAGACGCCGGCGCGCAGGTCGGTGCCAGGAACCTTCCCGGTCTCCGCGCCCGAGTCGGCGAGGTCGATGATGTCGTCGATGAGCTGGAAGGCGACGCCGATCTTCTCCCCGAAGGTGACGACGGGCATCCGGTACTCCTCGGGGGCGCCGGCGCAGATCGCGCCGATCTCGGCCGCGGCTGAGATGAGCGAGCCGGTCTTGTCGGCGAGCACCTGCAGGTAGTGCTCCACCTCGTCCTCGCCGTCGCGGGGCCCGATCGTCTCGTGCAGCTGCCCGAGGCAGAGGCGCTCGAAGGTGTCGGCCTGCAGCTGGATGACGCGCTCGCCGAGCGAGGCGACCAGCTTGCTGGCGCGGGCGAAGAGCAGGTCGCCGGTGAGGATCGCGACCGAGTTGCCCCAGACCGCCTGCGCGGAGGGCACCCCGCGGCGCATCTGCGACTCGTCCATCACGTCGTCGTGGTACAGCGAGGCGAGGTGGGTGATCTCGATGGCCTTCGCCGCCGCGTAGACCCGGTCGCTGTTGCCTCCGCCGAGCTGGGCCGCCAGCAGGGTGAGCAGCGGGCGCACCCGCTTGCCGCCGGCGTCGAGGAGGTACCGGCTCGTGACATCCGCTATGTCGTCGGCGAAGGACATCTCGACCAGCAGGCCGTCCTCGACCACCTCGAGACCGTCCTCGATCTCGCGAGCGAAGCGTCGCTCGTCGCTCGAGGAGAAGATCTTGTCGCCGAGGCCGAGCGAGGAGCTCAGGGTGTTCCTGCGACGAGCAACTGGAGCGCTCGCGTTCACTCTCTAACCGTTTTCTGAAGGGAGGCCGCTGGCGGCCTCGTCGAAGTTACTGGGGCTGTACGGGGATGGAGCGTGTGTTCGCACTCTTGCGCTTCGCAGCGGCGGCGAGAACAACGGCGTCCTCCGGTTTGCGGCCCCGGTGCAGGGCGACCACGCCCGCGGTCAGATTGCGCCAGGCCACCCGGGTGAAGCCGACGCCGCGGATCCAGCGGCTCAGCTCGCCCTGTTCCGGCCAGGCGCGGATGGAGTCGACGAGGTAGTCGTATGCCTCGTCGTTGGAGCTCGTGACACCGACCACGGTGGGCATGATGTATTTCAGGTAGGCGTGGTAGCCGGCGCGCAGCAGGGCCACGGGGGGCTTGGAGAACTCGCAGATCACGAGGCGCCCGCCCGGCTTGAGCACCCGGTACATCTCGGCGAGCGCCGTCTTCGGGTTGTTGATGTTGCGCAGGCCGAAGCTGATCGTGACCGCGTCGAACTCGTTGTCGCCGAAGGGCAGCTTCTCGGCGTCGCCCTGGATGAACTCGAGGCCGGGGTGGCGCTTGCGCCCCTCGGCGATCATGCCGGGCGAGAAGTCGAAGGCGATGACCGTCGCGCCGGTCTTGGTGAGGGCGACCGAACTGGTGCCGGTACCCGCGGCGATGTCGAGGATGCGCTCCCCGGGCTGCGGGTCGATTGCTCGCACGGTCGCGAAGCGCCAGATCGGGGCATTGCCCGCCGACAGGACGTTGTTGGTCCGGTCGTAGTTCTTCGCGACGCCGTCGAACATGTCAGCGACCTCGTCTGGCTGCTTACTCATGTCGGCTTTAGTCACGCGCCCAAGTCTACCGAGATACGCGTTACCCCGTCTGGGCGAACGAGCGGAGGTAGGCTTGGCCGGTGAGTAGCCCTGCGATTACCATCGCCCATCTCGCGGTTGAAACCGTTGCGATCGACGACTCTGGCCCCCTGATCCCCCTGCTGGATTCCCGCGACCCCCTGCTGTTCCTGCGCCGCGGCCAGGGCATCGGCGGAATCGGCGAGGCCATGCGCCTCGAGTTCACCGGTCCGAACCGCATGGCCGACGCCGCGGCCGCCTGGCGCGAGGTGCTCGCCGCCGCGACCATCGTCGACCCGATCGGCATCCCGGGCACCGGGCTGGTGGCCCTCGGGAGCTTCGCCTTCTCCGAGCACTCGGCCGCGACATCCGTTCTCATCGTCCCCTCGGTCATCATCGGACGCCGGGGCGGCGTGCACTGGATCACACGCATCAATGCAGCGGATGCGCCCGCACCGCGGCCGCAGAGGTTCGGCGCGGAGTACCGCATCTCGCTCCTGCCCGGCGCGATGACGCCCGACGCCTTCCTCGCCGCCGTCGACACGGCGATCGAGCGGATCCACGCCGGCGAGGTGCGCAAGGTGGTGCTCGCCCGCGACCTGGTCGGCCACCTCCCGGAGGGCGCGGACCTGCGCCTCGTGCTGCGCGACCTCGCGCTCGGCTACCCGGACTGCTTCACCTTCGCGGTGAACGGCTTCATCGGCAGCTCGCCGGAGACCCTGGTGCGGGTGGACGCCGGCTCGGTGAGCGCGCGCGTGCTGGCCGGCACCGTGAGCCGCGGCGCCGACGCGCAGGCCGACCACGACGCGGCCCTGTCGCTCGCGACCTCGACCAAGGACCTCGACGAGCACCAGTACGCGCTGGCATCCGTGATGTCGGCGCTCGAGCCGCACAGCTCGAGCCTCGCCGCCAGCGACCAGCCCTTCACCCTGAAGCTGCCGAACCTGTGGCACCTCGCCAGCGACGTCGCCGGCACCCTGAGCGACGGGTCGACCTCGCTCGACCTGATCGCCGCGCTGCACCCCACCGCCGCGGTGGCCGGAGCGCCCACGCAGGCCGCCTTCGACCTGATCCACGAGCTCGAGCCCTTCGACCGCGGCCGCTACGCCGGACCGGTCGGCTGGGTCGGCGCGAACGGCGACGGCGAGTGGGCCGTGGCGCTGCGCTGCGCCCACGTGTCGAAGACCGGCCGCGTCACCGCCTACGCCGGCAGCGGCATCGTCGACGGCTCGGTGGCCGCGCGCGAGCTCGCGGAGACGAAGATGAAGTTCCGCCCGATGGTGGAGGCCTTCGGCTGATCCTTCCCCGCCGCACCCCGCTGGTCGAGTAGCGCCCGCCCTTCCCCCGCCGCACTTCGCTGGTTGAGTAGCGCCCGACGAAGGAGGACGCGTATCGAAACCCGCAGCGCCACTCACCTCCGCGCTAGCCTTCTCCCGTGATCGACATCGCCCCCGCGACCCCCGCCGACCGCCCCGTGCTCGAGCGTCTCTGGCAGCTGTTCCGCCACGACATGTCGGAGTTCACCGGGGACCTGCCCGATGCGCAGGGACGCTACCGCAGCGAGCGGCTCGATTCGGCCTTCGCGGATCCGGGCTGGCTGGCCTACGTCCTGTCCTCCGACGCCTCCCCCGTCGGACTCGCGGTCGTCCGAGGCCTCGACAGCGACCGGCGCGTGCTGAACAGCTACTTCCTGGCGCGCGGTGCGCGCGGGCGCGGCGTCGGAGTCGCCGCCGCGGCCGCGGTCATGCGCCGGCACCCGGGCGCATGGTCGGTGGCTTTCCAGGACTCGAACGGGTCGGCCGTGCGTCTCTGGCACCGCGTGGCCGCGGAGGTCGCCGGCTCCGACTGGGTCGAGGAGCACCGCGCGGTGCCCGGCCGCCCCGAGCTGCCGCCCGATACGTGGATCACGCTCCGCGTGTGAGCGGACGCAGGGCACTGTGCCCGACCGGGTCGGCCTCGATACGCGAACTCGCTTCGCTCCCCTGCTACTCGACCGGCGAAGGGGGTCGCGCGTTCAGGTGGCGGCCAGGCGCGTTCTCTCCGCCTCCACGTCGTAGGTGGCGGCGGGCCACTCGAGCGCCATGCTCCGCAGCGCGTCGATGAGGAGGCGCTGCACGGCCAGCCGCGCGTACCACTTGCGGTCGGCGGGAACGACGTGCCACGGGGCATCCGCTGTCGACGTCCGGTCGAGGGCGACCTGGTACGCCTCCTGGTAGTCCTGCCAGAGCAGGCGCTCGTCGACGTCGCCCGGGCTGTACTTCCAGTGCTTGTCCGGGCGTTCGAGGCGCTCGGTCAGCCGGGCCTTCTGCTCGTCGCGGCTGATGTGCAGCATCGCCTTCACCACGGTCGTGCCGCCCGCGGCCAGCGAGGCCTCGAAGTCGTTGATCAGGCCGTAGCGCTCCTCGATCGCCTCGGGGCTGGAGAGGCCGCGCACGCGGTGGATCAGCACGTCCTCGTAGTGCGAGCGGTCGAAGACGCCGAGGAACCCGGGCGGCGGCAGCTGCCTGCGCACCCGCCAGAGGAAGTCGTGGCGCTTCTCCTCGTCGGTGGGCGACTTGAACGCGAAGGCCTTCACGCCCTGCGGGTTCACCTGGCCGACAACGTGGCCGACGATGCCGCCCTTGCCCGCGGTGTCCATGGCCTGCAGCACGAGCAGCAGGCTGCGCCCGCCCCCGAACAGGCTGTTGGCGTAGAGGCGCTCCTGCAGGTCGCCGAGCTCGGCGGCGTGCGCGGCCAGCTCGGCCGCTCCCGCCTTCTTCCCGCCGTCGAAGCCGGGGGTGGACGCGGGATCGATATCGGCGAGGGAGAACCCCGAGCCCACACGCAGCAGTTCGCTCATCCCTCCACGCTAGCCCCGCGGTCCCTGCCGAATGAAGGAGATCCTCGGCAGAAGGCCCCGCGATCCGCGCGGAACGCGCGCAGGCGGCGTTTTCTCCTTCATTCGGCAGGGCAGGCAGGGCAGGGCAGGCGAGCGGGGCGGGCGGTCAGCGGCGCAGCGGCACCTCGACGATGGTGGGCCCCTCGGTGGCGGTGAGCGCGGCATCGAGCTCGCCGCGGTTCGCCACGTGCCGGTACTCCCAGCCGTAGGCCGCAGCGAGGGCGGAGATCGACACCGCGTGCGGCGTGAACATCACGCGTTCCAGCGGCTCGGGCGGCGCGGTCGACGACACCTCGAGCGAGTCGAAGATCGTTCCGCCGCCGTCGTTGCCGACGATCACCTGCAGCCGCGGCCGGGGCTCGCCCGAGCCGAACAGCAGCGATCCCACGTCGTGCAGCAGCGTGAGGTCGCCGAGCAGCACCCGGGTCACTCCCCCGGCGCCCGGCCCCTCCACACCCTGGCTGGCCAGCGCGATGCCGGCCGCCGTGGCGACGGTGCCGTCGATGCCGGCGAGTCCGCGGTTGGCGTGCACGCTTATCTTCTTGCCAGGCACAACGCGGTCGGCCTCCCGGATCAGGCGCGAAGCGCCGAGTACGAGACGGTCGTGCGGCCAGGTCATGCGCCACACCGCCTCGACGAGCGCGCGGCGGGTCACCGGCGCCCGCAGGCCCGCCATCACCTGACGGGAGAAGGCGGCCTGAGCGGATGGCTCGGCCGAGACGGCGAGCTCGATGTCTGGTGCGTCCTGCTGCTCGAGAAGAGCCCGGGAGGTGGTGACCCAGCGGCCGAGCCATGCGCGTCCGACCGCCGAGTTGTCGGGCTCGCCGACGACGCGGACGGCGTCCGCGAAGGTCGCGACCGCGTGGCCCGGGTTGTAGTCGTCGACGCTGGTGGACCGCACGACGATGGTCGCGACATCCGCTCTCTGGATCAGCGCGGGGATCTCGCGGCTGAGCGTGGGGTGGCCGAAGACCACGACGCGCTCCACCTTCTCGCCGAAGTCGATCGCGGCGAGAAGCTCGCGGTAGGCGACCACGAGGTTGGGGCCGAAGTGCGCGCCGCTGGAGACCTCGGCGAGCAGCGGGGCGCCGAGGGCGCGCGCGGTGGCCTCGGCGATCTCGCCCGCGCCGTGGCCGGCGACGACCACGGTTCCCGGGGCCTGGAAGAGCGGGAGCGCGTCGCCGGCCAGCCTGGGCGCGGCGTACACGGCCGGTTCGCGCTCGGGCGGCAGTGGCACGATCGCCGAGAGCGGCTCGGTGAAGGCGATGTTGAGGTGCACGGGCCCGGTGCTGATCACCGAGGTGCCGGCGGCGGCCACGGCCTCGCGGGCGACTCCGGCGGCTGTGCCGATCTCGTCCTCGCTGGTCGGGGCGGCCACGTCGAACGACGCCCGCATCGCCGATCCGAAGATGCCGGGCTGGCGGGTGGTCTGGTTGGCGCCGATGCCGCGCAGCGCCTCCGGACGGTCGGCGGTGACCACGATCAACGGCACGCCGGAATGGTGCGCCTCGAGCACGGCCGGGTGCAGGTTCGCCACGGCGGTGCCGGAGGTGGTGACCACGAGCACGGGGGTGCGGGTCTCCACGGCGAGGCCGAGCGCGAGGAAGCCGGCTCCGCGCTCGTCGATGCGCACGCGCAGGCGGATGCGCCCCGCCGCCTCGAGCTCCGCGGCCGCGAGGGCGAGCGCCTGCGAGCGGGACCCGGGGCTGAGCACCACATCGCGTACCCCGAGCCGCACGAACTCGTCGAGCAGCGCGACGGCGAACAGGGACGCGGGCGACTCAGTCTTTCGGTGGGTTGTCATCGTCGAGTTCGGCTAGCTCCTGCTCGAGACGGCGGATGCGTTCGTCCTGGTCGGAGTCGCGCTGGAGGGTCTTGAAGAAGGCGGGGTCGTCGTCGGGCGCGAGCTTGCGGGTCTCCCCGCCGCGGTCCCCGCGGTCGCCGCGCTCCTTGCCGAGGAAGAACCAGAGTGCCGGCCCGATCACCGGCAGGATCACGATGAAGAACCACGCGGGCTTGTTGAGCGCCCGGACTCGGCGGCGGTCGGTGAGGATGACATCGATCATGGAGAAGACCATAAGAACGACAATCACGATCCCGAGGATGAAGAACAATCGTGGACCCATGCAGTCAATCTTAGGCTGCGTGCTGCCTACACTTGTCGGGTGAAGCCATGGTTGTTATACAGCGTGATCCGTGTTGGGCTCTTTGCCGCCGTATTGGCGGTGCTGCTGATCTTCACGCAGACCCCGCCGTGGCTCGCGGCAATCATCGCCGCCGCCTTCGGCCTGGCCGCGGCGTACCTGTTCTTCCGCCCGCAGCGCGACAAGGTCACGAAGACCATCCAGGACCGCCGCGAGGGGAAGACCGAGGCCCCGCACGACGACGAGGACGCCGAAGATTCCCTCGACGGCAACGACTACCTCTCGCGCAGCGACCTAGAAGGCGATGGCCCACGCCAGTGACACGGCGTACAGCAGGCCGGTGAAGCTGGTCAGCTGCAGCACGAGGATGAGCTCCTTCGCCGTCTTCGCGGTCAGCGCGATGATGACGGCGGGCACGGCGATCAGCAACGTCAGGTAGACGTAGGCGGCGTTCGGGAACAGCAGCGCGAAGACCGCGAGGATCCCGTACGGCGCGAGCAGCAGCACGGTGAAGAAGATGCGCGAGGCGCGGTCGCCGATCAGCACGCTCAGCGTGCGCTTGCCCGAGAGCCTGTCCTGCGCGATGTCGCGCGTGTTGTTGATCACCAGCACGGCCACCGAGATCAGGCCGATCGCGGTCCCCGCGAGCCAGTTCTCGAAGCTCACGGCGCCGACCTGCACGTACATGGTGCCTGCGGTGGCCACCAGGCCGAAGAAGACGAACACCGCCACCTCGCCGAGCGCGTTGTAGCCGTAGGGCTTCCTGCCCCCGGTGTAGAGCCAGGCGGCGACGATGCACACCGCGCCGACGGCCAGCAGCCAGTAGTAGCCGGTGGTCACCACCAGGGCGATGCCGGCGAGCGCGGCCAGGCCGAAGAACACCAGCGAGACCGTGAGCACGGCGCGCGGGCTGGCGGCGCCCGAGCCGGTGAGGCGGGACGGCCCGACGCGGTTCTTGTCGGTGCCGCGCACGCCGTCGGAGTAGTCGTTGGCGTAGTTGACGCCGATCTGCAGGCCGAGCGCCACGGCGAGCGCGAGCAGCGCGCGCACCCAGTGCCATCCGCTGTCGTTGTCGTAGAGGTACGCGGTCGCGGTGCCGAGCAGCACGGGCGCGACGGCCAGCGGCAGGGTGCGCAGGCGCGCCCCGCCGATCCACTCGGAGGCGCCAGCGCGCTTCACCGTGGCGACGCCGGGGGGCCGCCCGCCGGGGCGTCCGCTCTTCCCGGAGCTCGTGCGGGCTGCGGGGGTGGACTTCTTCGCGGTGGTCTTCTTCTTGGCATCAGGCACAGCGAGAAGTCTAACGATCGGTCTCGACGGATTCGGCGCGCGGGTTTCGATACGGCTGCTCCTGCGTCGCGGCCTACTCAACCAGCGGGAGCGGGAGCGGGAGCGAGCGGATGACCAGCTCGCGTATCGCACGCCGGTCCGGCTTTCCCGAGGCGAGCAGCGGCATCCGCTCGAGAACGAGCACGGAGGCGGGCGCCGCCGCGCGTCCCAGGCTCGGCACCACCAGCGCCTTGAGGTCGGCGAGGTCGTAGCCGGCGGTGGCCACGAGCACGGGCACCTCGCCCCACCGCTCGCTCGGCACCGCGACCACCACGGCGTCGCCGAGGCCCTCGAGCTCGCGCACCAGCCGCTCGAGCGCGGCGAGCGACACCTTGAGCCCGCCGGAGACGATCACGTCGTCGAGCCGGCCGGTGACGCGCAGCACGCCGTCGACGATCTCGCCCGTGTCGCCGGTGCGGTACCAGCGCCGGCCGCCGTCGCCGCGGAAGGCCGCGGCGGTGCGCTCCTCGTCGTCGAGGTAGCCCTCGGCGAGCACACCGCCGGCGAGCTCGACCTGCCCGTCGACGACGCGGGCCTCGGTGTCGCCGATCGGTACGCCGTCGTAGACGCAGCCGCCGCCGGTCTCGCTCGAGCCGTAGGTGCGGGTCACGTTGAGGCCGAGCTCGAGAGCCCTGGCCACGAGCGCCACCGGGGTGGCCTGGCCGCCGACGAGGATGCGGTCGAAGCGGCGCATCGCGGCGAGCGCCTCGTCCGCGTCGATGAGCAGGGCGAGCTGGGCGGGAACCAGCGAGGTGTACCGCCGGTCGGCGTCCATCGCGCCGGCCGCCGCCACGAAGTCCTCCGCGCGGAAGTGCCCCGCCGCCAGCCGCACCGGCGCGGTGGCCGCGTAGATCGACCGCACCAGCACGTTGACGCCGGCGATGTAGGTGGTGGGCAGCGCGAGCAGCCACTGGCCGGGGCCGCCGAGAGCGTCATCGGAGGCGGCGGCGCTGGCCAGCAGGGCGTCGGCGGAGAGCGCGACCCGCTTCGGGCGCCCGGTGGAGCCGCTCGACTCGACCACCAGCGCTACCCGGTCGGGCACGGTCGCGGGCAGCGGCGTCGCGGACTCCCCCGCGAACACGGCGTCGCCCTCCCCGGCAAGCGCCGGGCGCAGGGCGTCGAGCATGCCCTCGGCGCCGACCGCGCGCAGCCCGCGGGGCATCAGTACTGCCAGGGGTACGGCGACCAGTCGGGCGCGCGCTTCTCGAGGAAGGCGTCGCGGCCCTCCACCGCCTCGTCGGTGCCGTAGGCCAGGCGAGTGGCCTCGCCGGCGAACACCTGCTGGCCGACCATGCCGTCGTCCACCGCGTTGAAGGCGAACTTGAGCATTCGGATGGCCGTGGGGCTCTTGCCGAGGATCGTGTTGGCCCAGCGGTAGGCCTCGGTCTCGAGCTCGGCGTGCGGCACGACGGCGTTGATCGCGCCGATCTCCAGCGCGCGCTTCGCGTCGTACTCCTCGGCGAGGAAGAAGATCTCGCGGGCGAACTTCTGCCCGACCTGCCGGGCGAAGTACGCGCTGCCGTACCCTCCGTCGAAGGAGCCGACGTCGGCATCCGTCTGCTTGAACCTGCCATGCTCCTCGCTCGCGATCGAGAGGTCGCAGACCACGTGCAGCGAGTGCCCGCCGCCGGCCGCCCAGCCGGGGATCACCGCGATGACGACCTTCGGCATAAAGCGGATGAGGCGCTGCACCTCGAGGATGTGCAGGCGCCCCGTCGCGGCAGCGCTCGGCGCTGTGTCGCCCTCGTTCACCTCGTAGAGGTACCCGTCGCGGCCGCGGATGCGCTGGTCACCGCCGGAGCAGAACGCCCAGCCGCCGTCCTTCGCGCTCGGGCCGTTGCCGGTGAGCATCACCACGCCGATGCGGGAGTTCTGCCGCGCGTCGTCGAGGACGCGGTAGAGCTCGTCGACCGTGTGCGGGCGGAAGGCGTTGCGCACCTCCGGCCGGTTGAAGGCGATGCGCGCGACGCGGCCCGCGGTGTCGTGGTGGTAGGTGACATCCGTCAGCGCCTCGAAGCCGGCGACCGGCCCCCAGACGCTCGGGTCGAACAGGTCTGAGACTTCGGTCATGCCCCCAGCCTACGAGTCGAACCCGCTCAGAACTCGCCGTCAGGCTTCTCGAGTCCGGCGTAGCCGGCGAGTCGCTCCTCGTACTCGGCGCGGTCGTCGTCAGAGAGCACGCCGACGGCCGAGGGCAGGTAGCTGATGTAGAGGGTCGGGGCCTCGCCGTCGATGGGAGCGCCGTCGACGGTTCGCGGGGTCCACCCGGAGTAGTCGCCCGCCGTCGGGAAGGAGCTGTCGTAGACCTCGGCGAACAGGCTGTAGGCCGGGTGGGGCCCGCCCTCGCTCAGCGACTGCCAGTAGGCCTGCGACTCGCGCTCCACCGACCCGAACTCGCGGGCCGGGTCGTCGTAGTCGTTGTCGCGGTCGTTGGAGAGGCTGAACCGCTCGACGCCGTGATCGGCGCCGACCTCCTCGATGATCTGCTGCACCCGCTCGCGCGCGTCGGCGTCGGGCAGGGGGATCTCGCCCCGGAACCGCTCGCCGCGCCAGTGGTGCAGCAGCGAGTCGCCGCCGTAGCCGTTCTCCGACACGGAGGACGGATTCGCCTCGACCGGCGTCCACTCGACGTCGAACTCCGCGGAGATCGCGTCGCGGATCTCGGCGGTCAGCGCCGCGGATGCCGCGGTCAGCTCCTCCTCGCTCGGGGCGTCGAGGGCGGCGTCCGCATCGGACCACGCGCTTCCCGGGTAGGCGCTCCAGTCGACGCCGTCCGAGCGCGCGGCGACGGCGGCGCTGCGGCCCGTGGCCTCGAGAATCGTCGTGACGCCGAACCAGGCGCAGAACAGGATCACCAGCGCGGACGCGGCGACGCCGAGGACGGTGCCGATCCGTGCGCCGGTCACGACGAGCTCGTGAGGGATCCGAAGAAGTCGAGGATGTAGCGCAGGGCGACCGGGTTGACCATGATGCTCAGCACGATCGCCACGAGGCCCCAGCGGCGCCCGGCCCGCAGCACGAAGGTGCCGATGCCGAGCACGAGGGTGATGATCGTGCCCACGATCGCCACGATCGCGAGCTGGCTGGCCAGCACGTAGCCGCCCCCGGTCGCGACGATGACCGCCACCACGTGCACCACGGCGAAGGCGAGCACGAGCACGACGGCGAGCGCGCCGAGGCCCTGGCCGCGCGCACGGGGGCTCTCCCCGGGTGCGCCCTCGACGGCCGGCGCGCGACGCGCCGGGGCGCGTCTCTGCCGCGGCTGGCGTCCGAAGACCTCGACGCCCATCGGCTGTTGCTCGCTCACCCGCAGTCCCCCTCGTGAATCTTCACCCTAGCCGAACCATTCCGCACGGGTTCTTGCGAGACTTGACCCCATGCTGCCATCGCTGTCCGACATCCTCTCCACCGCCCGTGTCGTCTCGATCCCGCTGCGCCAGAGGTTCCGCGGCATCGAGACCCGGGAGGTAGTGCTGTTCGAGGGCACCGAGGGGTGGACGGAGTTCTCCCCCTTCGTGGAGTACGGCGACGCGGAGGCCTCGGCCTGGCTCGCCGCGGCGGTCGACTTCGGCTGGAACGAGACACCGCCGCTGCTGCGAGAGTCGGTCAGGGTGAACGCCACCCTGCCTGCGGTGTCTGCCGAGAAGGTGGCGGATGTTCTGCACCGCTTCCCGGGATGCCGCACCGTGAAGGTGAAGGTCGCCGAGACCGGGCAGACGCTCGCCGACGACGTGGCCCGCGTCGCGGCCGCGCGCTCCTATCTGGGAGCCGAGGGGCGCATCCGCATCGACGCCAACGGCGGCTGGAACGTCGACGAGGCCGAGCACGTGATCCACGCCCTCGCCGAGTACGACCTCGAGTACGTGGAGCAGCCATGCACCACCGTGGATGAGCTGTGGCAGATCCGGCAGCGCGTGAAGTACATGGGGCTGCCGATCGCCGCGGACGAGAGCGTGCGCAAGGCCGCCGACCCGCTGGAGGTCGCGCGGCAGGAGGCCGCCGACCTGCTCGTGGTCAAGGCGCAGCCGCTCGGCGGGATCCACGCGGCAATGGGCATCGTGTCGCAGGCGGGGCTGCCGATCGTGGTCTCCAGCGCGCTGGAGACCTCCGTGGGCATCTCGATGGGGCTGCACCTGGCGGCGGCGCTGCCCGAGCTGCCGTACGACTGCGGCCTGGCCACGGTCAGCCTGCTCTCGCTCGACGTCGCGGTCGAGCCGCTGGTGCCGGTCGACGGGCGCATCGGCGTGCGCCGGGTGGTGCCGAACGAGCGCGTCTTCGTCGACTATGCGGCCGCTCCGGAGCGCGACGCGTGGTGGCGTGAGCGCGTCGCGCGCGCCCACGCCCTCCTCGCCGAGGGGTCTGCGTAGCCGGTTTCGACACGCGGGCTCCTCCGTCGCGCGCTACTCAACCAGCGCGTATACGCGGCAACCCGCTGGTTGAGTAGCAGGCGAGCGAAGCGAGTTCGCGTATCGAAACCCCTACAGCCCGCTGTAGGCGTGCAGGCCCTTGAAGAAGAGGTTGACGACCGTGAAGTTGAACATCACGGCGGCGAAGCCGATGATCGCGAGCCAGGCGGAGCGCGATCCGCGCCAGCCGCGGGTGGCGCGGGCGTGGATGTAGCCGGCGAAGATCGTCCAGATGATGAAGGTCCAGACCTCCTTGGTGTCCCAGCCCCAGTACCGGCCCCAGGCGCGCTCGGCCCAGACGGCGCCGGCGATGAGGGTGAAGGTCCAGAAGACGAAGCCGACCAGGATCAGGCGGTAGGCGAGGTTCTCGAGCTTCTGCGCGTCGGGCAGGGTGGCGAGGAACCTCATGCCCGCGCCGCCGCGCGCCTCGCGGCGCGACTGCAGCAGCTGCACGACCGAGAGGCCGCCGCCGAGCGCGAAGAAGGCGGTGCCGAGGATCGCCACGAAGACGTGGATGACCAGCCAGGTGGACTGCAGGGCCGGCGGCTGCGGTGCCACGGCCACGTAGAAGTTCACGGTGGCCAGGCCGAGGAAGGCGAGGCAGAAGCCCACGATGTAGGCGCCGAGGAACTTGAGGTCCTGCCAGAACTGCACGAGCAGGAACACCCCGACGATCACCGCGGTGGCGGTGATCGCGAAGCCGTACATGTTCGACCAGGGCGCGTAGCCCGCGGCGAGCCCGCGCAGCACCACTCCGGCCACGTGCAGCACGAAGCCGATGGCCGTGAAGGCCAGGGCCATGCGCATGGCCCTGGAGGCCCTCGCCGGCGCAGCCGGCGCATCCGCCTTCTCCAGCAGCGTCGTGCCGCTCGGTGCGGATGACGCGGCGGACTGTGCCACGGGCGCGGCGACGCCCGCGGCCTGCACCAGCGCGGAGCGGCGCGCGAGGTCGACGGTGAACGCGATGAACGCGATCGTGTAGATCGCCATCGCGGAGTACACGGCGAGAAGAGAGGTCGTCTCCAGAGTGAGGGTCACGGTTCCACCTTAAGACGAAAGCTGCTTGGCATGGGACGCCGAGATGTCGGCGACGGCGGCCTCGAGGCGGGGGTCCTCCCCGCGTGCGAGACCGGCGTATTCGAGGGTCGTTGTGCCGTCGGCGTTCTCGGTCGCCTTGATCCACACGCGACGGCGCGGGATGAAGAGACCGGTGAAGAGGCCGGCGAGGATGAGGATCGCGAAGCTGAGCACCCAGAACTGCGAGGGGTCGTTGTGCACGTCGAAGGAGGCGAAGCGCTTCACGTCGGTGAGCTCGACGGTTCCGAGGCCGTTCGGCAGGTCGACGGTCTCGCCCGGGGTGATCTCCAGCGCCTCCACCTCGGCGCCCTGGCCCGCGACGGCGGTGAGGTCCTCGGTGTCGAGCTGGTAGACCGACCGCGGCACGCCGGAGTCGAGACCGAGGTCGCCGGTGTAGACGCGCAGGGTGAGCAGCGGGTCGACCAGGGCGGGGAAGCCGGAGGTGAGCGCGCCCGACTCGAGCGTCGCGGCGGTGGGGTAGAAGAAGCCGATCATGCCGACCTGCTCGGCCAGTCCGTCCGGCACCTTGATGACGCCGAGCGAGGTGAGGTGCGCGTCCTGGGGCAGGAACGGCACGGAGTCGGTCCAGACCACGGTGCCTTCCGGGTCGCGCACCGTGATGGTGGGCGCGTAGCCGTTGCCGAGCAGGAACACCTGGGTGCCGCCGATGTCGAGGGGCTCGTTCACCTTGATGTCGGCGTCGCCCTCCTCGCCCGCGGCGTCGGTGGTGGTGACGAAGGCCGAATAGTCGGTGGCCTGGCCGGTTCCGGCGTAGCTGGCGCTGAACTCGTCGAGGCTGATGCGGAACGGGGCGAGCACGTCGCTCTCGAAGAAGCGGCCCGGGTTGAAGGAGTCGTAGTCGCCGAGCACGTTGACGAACTTCTGGCCCTCGACCACCACGCGCTGCCCGCTGTAGCCGAAGCTGCCGCCGATGGCGACGGAGATGAGCACGCCGACCAGCGCGGTGTGGAACACCAGGTTGCCGGTCTCGCGCAGGTAGCCGCGCTCGGCGCTGACCGACTCGGTCGCGACGCCCCGCACGTTCGACGTGAACAGCTCGGTGCGGTAGCCCAGCTTCTTCAGGAGCGTGCGGCCCGAGGCGATAGCGGATGCGGCATCCGTCTGCACGGTCAGGGTTGTGTACCCGGCGAGACGCCCGAGACGCGCCGGCGTCTTCGGCGGGCGCGCACGGAGCGCCTGGATGTGGTGCTTGGTGCGCGGGATGATGCAGCCGATGAGCGACACGAACAGCAGCAGGTAGATCGACGAGAACCAGACCGAGGTGTAGGTGGTGAACACCTGCAGGTTGTCGAGGATCGGGAAGAGGTCGGGGTTGTCGACCCGGAACTGGATGACGCCGTTCGGGTCGGAGCTGCGCTGCGGCACGAGCGAGCCGGGGATCGACGCGAACGCGAGCATCAGCAGCAGGAACAGCGCCGTGCGCATGCTCGTGAGCTGGCGCCAGAAGAAGCGCAGGTAGCCGAGGAACCCGAGCTTCGGCTGCGCCACCGACGGGTCGGTCGACGGCGCGGGCGAGTCGATGTGGTCAGAGGGGCGTGACAAAGACATTGATCACCGCTCCCAACTGGCTCATCCACCGCGACCACAAGCCTGTCACCATCAGCACACCGATGATGACCAACATGGAGCCGCCGACGATGTTGACGACGCGGATGCGCTTCTTGATCCAGGCGACGGAGGTCGCCACCCAGCCGAAACCGAAGGCCACGAGCAGGAAGGGGATGCCGAGGCCGAGTGAGTAGACGACGCCGAGGATCACGCCCTGCCAGGCCGACCCGCCGTTGAAGCTGATGGCGGTGATCGCGGCGAGGGTGGGGCTGAGGCACGGGGTCCAGCCGAGGCCGAAGACGATGCCGAGCAGGGGCGCCCCCGCCACACCGGTGGCGGGCATCCAGTTCACCTTGAGGTCGCGCTGCATGAAGGTGAACTGGCCGATGAAGACCAGGCCGAGCAGGATGACGACCACGCCGGCGAAGCGGGTGATGGTGTCGCCGTAGACGAAGAGCCAGGTTCCGAGGGCGCCGAAGGCGGCGTTCGTGGCCACGAAGACGATGGTGAACCCGAGGATGAACAGGCTGACGCCGAGCACCAGGCGCGAGCGGTCGCGCTTTCCGTCGCCGCCGCTCAGGCCGCCGACGTAGCCGAGGTATCCGGGCACGAGCGGGAGGATGCAGGGCGAGAGGAAGGAGAGCAGACCGGCGAGGAGGGCGATGGGAAGCGCGATGAGAAGCTGCCCGTCGCCGACGAGCTCACCGACTCCTGGCACCGCTAGCCTTCCTCGGCGAGGGTGTCTTTGATCAGCGTGCTGAGGTTGGAGGTGCCCTCGATACCGCCGAGGATGCGCGCGGCGACGCGGCCCTGCTTGTCGATCACCAGGGTGGTGGGCACGGCGCTCGGCGCCACGGTGCCGGCGAAGGCGAGCAGCATGTTGCCGTCGTCCGCGTCCATCACCGAGGGGTAGCTGATGCCGAACTCGGTGGCGAAGCTGAGCGCGGTGGCGGTCTGGTCGCGCACGTTGACGCCGAGGAACTGCACGCCGTCGGCGGCGAAGGTCTGGGCGATCTCCTCGAGGTCGGGGGCCTCGAGGCGGCACGGCGGGCAGCCGGCGTACCAGAAGTTGAGCACGAGCACGTTTCCCGCGTAGTCGGCGGAGCTGACGGATTCGCCGGTGTCGGTGTCGCCCGCGAACTCGACCGGGGCGGCGCGGTCGTCGGCCGCGATCTCGTTGATGGTGCCCTGGCCCGAGATGTAGTTCTTCGTGGTGCCGCTGGAGTACTGGTCGGCGAGGGGGTCGCTCGCGCAACCGGCCAGGAGGGTTACCACGGCCACCGCGGCAGCGGTGAGGGAAAGGGCGCGCTTCACACTGCTCCAAAGTCGACGGATTCTGCGAGCAAGTCTTTCGCAGGTTCCTGATAGTTGACCTCGACGAACCGGTCGCCGTCCCGCTGCAGCGTCGTGATGCTGGAGAGGGTGCAGCGGCGCTTGCGGGGGTCGTGGTACAGCTTCATGCCCTTGACCGAGCGCGCGACCATGACGATGGGCATCTGGTGGCTCACCATGACGACCTCGCCGCCATCCGCTTTCTGCCAGGCGTCGCCGACCGCGGCGAGCATGCGCGCCTCGACGCTCACGAAGGCCTCGCCCCAGCTCGGCTTGAGCGGGTTGACCACCCAGGGCCAGGCGCGCGGCTTGAGGATCACCCCGGGGCCGAACTCGAACTTCTTGCCCTCGAACTTGTTGAAGGGCTCGATGATGCGGTCCTCGGTGACGACGGGCAGGTCGAAGTACTTCGACCAGGGTGCCGCGGACTCCTGCGCGCGCTGCAGCGGGCTGGCGTAGAGCCCGGTGATCTCGCGGCCGATGAGGCTCGCGGCGGCGGTCGCGGCCATCTTGTGGCCCAGTTCGGAGAGGTGGTACCCCGGGATCCGTCCGTAGAGGATTCCCTCGGGGTTGAAGACTTCGCCGTGGCGTACAAGGTGGATCAGGTCTGCTGGCACCCGACAAGTGTAGGCGCGCGGGGTTGTAAACTCGCGGGGTGACTGAACGAACCCTCATCAAGAACCTGGCCGCGGCATCCGACGGCCCCATTTCCGTATCCGGCTGGGTCGAGACGGTGAGGGATCAGAAGAAGGTGCAGTTCGTTGTGCTTCGCGACGAGTCCGGCGCCGTGCAGCTCGTGCACCCCCGCAACTTCAACGAGGACAAGACCCCGGCGGACGACCCGATCGCCGACGTCATCTCCGGCCTCGCCCAGGGCACCTTCCTCACCGCCACCGGCGAGCTCAAGCACGACGAGCGCGTGAAGCTCGGCGGCGTCGAGATCAAGCTGGAGGCGCTGGACATCGCCTCGGAGGCGATCCCCGAGACGCCGATCGCCGAGGACTCCAGCGGGGACAAGCGGATGGACTGGCGCTTCCTCGACCTGCGCGTGCCCAAGAACGCGCTCGTCTTCAAGATCCAGACCACCTTCCTGCACGCTCTACGCAGCTACTGGGTCGAGCACGACTTCATCGAGATCCACACCCCGAAGCTGATGGCGTCCGCCTCCGAGTCGAAGGCCGAGCTGTTCGAGGTCGACTACTTCGAGGGCAAGGCCTACCTGGCGCAGAGCCCGCAGTTCTTCAAGCAGATGGCGCAGCCCGCCGGCTTCGGCAAGATCTTCGAGGTGGGACCGGCATTCCGCGCCGACCCCTCCTTCACCTCGCGCCACGCCACCGAGTTCACCTCGGTCGACACCGAGTTCAGCTGGATCGAGAGCCACGAGGACGTGATGAAGCTGCACGAGGAGCTCCTCGTCGCCGGCTTCCAGGCCGTCAAGGACAAGCACGGCGACGAGATCTCCGCGCTCTGGGACGTGGAGATCACCGTCCCCACCGTGCCGTTCCCGCGCGTCCCGCTCGCCGAGGCCAAGCGGATCGTCGCCGAGCGAGGCTACGAGGTGCCCCGCGCCGACGACGACATGGACCCGGAGGGCGAGCGCCAGATCGCCGCCTGGGCACGCGACACCTACGGCCACGAGTTCGTGTTCCTCACCGACTACGCGTCGAGCATCCGCCCGTTCTACCACATGCGCCACGAGGGCGACGCGAGCGTCACCAACTCCTACGACCTCATCTTCAACGGCGTGGAGATCTCCACCGGCGCCCAGCGCGAGCACCGCATCGACGTGCTCATCGAGCAGGCCAAGGAGAAGGGCCTCGACCCCGAGGAGCTGGACTTCTACCTCGACTTCTTCCGCTACGGCGTTCCGCCGCACGGGGGCTTCGGCATGGGCCTGTCCCGCGTGCTGATGCTGATGCTGCACCTGCCGAACATCCGCGAGGCCACCTACCTGTTCCGCGGTCCGACGCGTCTGCTGCCGTAGCACGGCGTTCTCGTTAACTTCGATAAGGCAGGATGACCCCCATGTCCAAGAAAATTGACTCCGCGCGCAAGGACCTCACGAAGGCCCTGAAGAAGCATGCCGAAATCGTCGGCGGTACCGCCGTCTCGCTGAAGAAGGCGCAGCGCGCCGCAGCGGACATCCACCTCGCCGCCATCACCTACGCCGCACTCGTCGAGGCGAAGACCGGGCTGCCCAGCCCCTTCGGCGACGCGCTGCAGCCGGGGCTCGACACCTCGACGATGGCGTCGCTCTCCGCGGAGCGCGACGCGCTGGCGAAGAGCCCGAAGAAGAAGTAGCGGCCGACGATCCGCTCCCGCTCGTTGGTTGAGTAGGCCGCGACGAAGGAGCAGCCGTATCGAAACCCCCACGTGAAGGTTCATCGTGCGGGTTTCGATACGCGAACTCGCTTCGCTCGCCTGCTACTCAACCAGCGGGTTCGACAAGCGGGCTAGACCTCGAAGTCGACGTTCGAGCGCAGCGCCACCAGCGGGCCGATGACCGCCTTCGCGGCCTCGTGGTCGGGGTGCACCTGGTAGGCCTCGAGCCCCTCGAGCGACGCGTAGTCCGCGATCAGTGTGACGTCCCAGTTGCTCTCCGGGTAGGCCACGTTCGTGCCCACCTGCAGCGCCAGGATCTCGGGGATCACGGCGGGCAGCGCGGTGAGCGCCTCGGTGATGGTTGCGGCCTGCTCGGCGCGAGCCGCGGCATCCGCCCCATTGAGCTTCCAGCTGACTACGTGCCTGATCATGCGCCTGCCTCCAGGATTGCGGTTCTGAGACGCACCGGGTCGATGCGCCAGATGTTGTGCACCCTGCCGTCGAGCAGCACCACCGGGATCTCCTCGACGTACTTCTCGTACAGGTCGGGGTGCTCGAGGATCGAGAGCTCCTCGATCTGGACGGATGCGGCGTCGCCGAGCTCGGCGACGACCGAGTCGACCACGTCCCGTGCGGTCTCGCAGAGGTGGCAGTCGGGCTTGCTGACGAAGGTGAGCTGGATCGTGGGCACGACCCCAGCCTAGGCGAAACGCAAAAAGCGCCAGGCCCTTGGGGCCTGACGCTGAGTGCTTCGAAGTAGGTGTCCTACTTCTTGTTACGACGCTGATGACGCGTCTTGCGAAGCAGCTTGCGGTGCTTCTTCTTCGCCATACGCTTGCGGCGCTTCTTGATGACTGAACCCATAGGTACCTCACTGGTTACTGAATTAGACCGACCCGGTCCGATTCGGAACCGCGGAAAAATGTACTGCGTAAGCCTAGCGCACCTGACTGGGAACGCCGAACCGGTCTCAGCCCGTGTGCGAGATCGGGTTCTGGATGACCGCGACGACGGCGGATTCCGGGATGCGGAAGGAGCGACCGAAGCGGATCGCGGGCATCTCCCCCGCGTGCACCATGCGGTAGACGGTCATGGTGGAGACACGCATCATGTCGGCGACTTCCGCGACCGTGAGAAAACGCACATCGGAGAGATCCCCTGACATGTTGTGCCCCTTGCTGGTGACGCGCTCGCGCAGATGTTGCTGGAGTGCTGAAACGTAACACTAGGGGCTGCTGTGACTCGCTGTCTACGGTTTGTTCTGCCAGCGGCGGGTGACGGCGTCGGGCAGGGCGTGGCTCACGCGCTCCTGCGCTCCGTGGATGGCGGATCGGGCCTGGTAGCGGCGTTCGGCGAGCGCCCGCCCGATGGTGGAGGCCACATCCGTTCCCGCCCACGCGGCGAACACGGCCGACTCGTCGCCGTGGCCGACGGATGCCGCGGCCTCGTCGTGGTACTCGGACCCCACGAACGGGCGCAGCCAGGACTGCAGGTCTTCGAAGGGGGCGAGCTCGAGGAAGAAGTACTTGAGGCGTCCCTCCTCGCGCACGCGCACGAAGCCCTGCTCGCGCAGCACGGCGAGGTGCTTCGTTGCGGTCGGCGCCGTGACGCCGATCAGCTCGGCGAGGTCGACCGCGGTGATCTCCCCGGTGCCCCCGCGTTCGAGGAGGGCGGCGAGGATGTCGCGTCGCGTCGAGTCGGCGATCGCTGTGTAGATGTCGGCCATGGGGAAAGGTTAGCGAACGATACGGGTAGTACCATGTCAACCTGTTCGAGTACCGGGATGAGAAGAGGGCGGAATGCGCACGAGGCCCGTGCTGCACATCTCCTCCGTCGGCAGACTCCGGGACCGTTTCGAGCACTTCGCGGCGGCCACCCCCGCCCGCTTCGCCATCCTCATCTTCGGCGTGCTGATCCTCGTCTTCACGCTGATCTTCTCGATGCCGATCTCCACCACCTCGGGCGAGGTCCCGCCCTTCGCCGACGCGCTCTTCACCGCCGTCTCGGTGATCTGCGTCACCGGCCTCTCCACCGTCGACATGGCCAGCTACTGGTCGCCGTTCGGCCACGGTGTGATCCTGCTCGGCGTGCAGATCGGCGGCATCGGCGTGCTGACGCTGGCGTCGATCCTCGGCCTAGTGATCTCCCGCAAGCTCGGCCTGCGCCAGCGCCTGCTCGCGGCCGGCGACAGCAACCCGCTGCGCATGCACAAGGGCTCGATGGCGGAGGGACAGGCCGTGCGCCTCGGCGAGGTCGGCTCGCTGCTGGTCACCGTGGCGCTCAGCGTGCTCGTTATCGAGTTCGCGGTGGCCGTGCTGCTCTTCCCGCGCCTGCTCGCCTCCGGAATCCCACCACTGGAGTCGGCCTGGGAGGCCTTCTACTACTCGGCGATGGCGTTCACCAACACCGGCTTCCAGCCGACGAGCAACGGCCTGGTGCCCTTCGCGCAGGACTACTGGTTCCTCAGCGTGCTGATGATCGGCGTCTTCCTCGGCGCCGTCGGCTTCCCGGTGATCTACGTGCTGATGCGCAACATGCGCCGGCCGAAGAAGTGGTCGCTGCACGTGAAGCTCACGCTCACCACCACGATCCTGCTCTTCGTGCTCGGCGGCATCGCCTTCTTCCTGCTCGAGCTGGGCAACGCGAAGACCTTCGGCTCGATGGACCTCGGGCAGCGCATCTTCCAGCCCTTCTTCCTGTCGATGATGACCAGGTCGGGCGGCTTCAACACCATCGACATCAACGAGCTGAACGGTTCCAGCCTGCTCGTGGCCGACATGCTGATGTTCATCGGCGGCGGCTCGGCCTCCACGGCCGGCGGCATCAAGGTGACGACCCTCGCCATCCTGTTCCTCGCCGCCTTCGCCGAGGCGCGCGGCAACGAGGGAATGCAGGCCTTCGACCGCCGCATCCCCTCCGACGTGCTCCGGCTGTCGGTGAGCGTGGTGCTCTGGGGCGCGACCACCGTCGCCGCCGCGTCGATCATCATCCTGCAGATCTCCGGCGCCACCCTCGACCGGGTGCTCTTCGAGGTGATCTCCGCCTTCGCCACCTCCGGTCTCAGCACCGGGCTCACGGCGGAACTGCCCAATTCGGGCCAGTACGTGCTCGCCGCCACCATGTTCCTCGGCCGAGTAGGTACGGTGACTCTGGCGGCCGCACTCGCGGCGAGCCAGAGCCGCCAGTTGTTCAGGCGTTCGGAAGAGAGGCCCATCGTTGGTTGACAGGATCGCGCACAACGCGCCAGTGCTCGTTATCGGGCTCGGCCGCTTCGGCGCAGCCACCGCCGGCCAGCTCGACCGCCTCGACCGTGAGGTGCTCGCCGTCGACGGCGACGAGGGCCTCGTGCAGAAGTGGTCGGAGCGCGTCACCCACGCCGTCCAAGCGGATGCGCGCAACATCGACGCGCTGCGCCAGATCGGCGCCCAGGAGTTCTCCATCGCCGTGGTGGCCGTCGGCTCCTCGATCGAGGCGAGCGTGCTCATCACCGCCAACCTCGTCGACCTCAAGATCCCGCAGATCTGGGCCAAGGCGATCAGCCAGTCGCACGGCAAGATCCTCTCGCGCATCGGCGCCAACCACGTGATCTATCCCGAGGCGGAGGCCGGCGAGCGCGTCGCCCACCTCGTCTCCGGCCGCATGATCGACTTCATCGAGTTCGACGACGACTTCGCGCTCGTCAAGATGTACCCGCCCAAGCCGATCCGCGGCATCCGCCTGGCCGACTCGCAGGTGCGCAAGAAGTACGGCATCACCGTGGTGGGGGTAAAGTCGCCCGGCAAGGACTTCACCTACGCGACACCGGAGACCGTGATCTCCAACCACGACCTCATCATCGTGAGCGGCAACTCCTCCGACATCGAGCGCTTCGCCAGCATCTCCAGCTAGGCGACGGGCCTCGCGGGCGGCGGATAGCATCCGTTCGCCGCGGGCGATCTAGTGTTGTCCAGTGGTTACTGTCATCATCCCCTGGCGCCCCCAGCCCTCGCGGCTCGCGGCCTTCGAAGCGACGTCGCGCTGGTACGTCGAGAACCTCCCCGGCGCCGTGGTGCGCACGGTCGACTCGGGCGAGGTGCCGTTCAATCTGGCGCGCTGCCGCAACGTCGGGATCGCCGCCGTTCCCGACCCCGACGAGGTGGTGGTGATCGGCGACGCCGACACCATCCCGAGCATCGAGCCGCTGCTGGCGGCTATCGCGGCGGCCGCCACCTCCGGGCTGGTGCACCTGCCGTACACGCGCTACCAGTGGCTGGGCGCGCTCGGCACGGCCGCGTTCTTCGACGGATCGCCGCTGGCAGGAGTCGACGCGACGCTCGTGGTCGGCGCCTGCTCGGGCGTGTACGTCACCACTCCCCGCACCTGGGCCTCGCACGGCGGGCAGGACGAGCGCTTCCGCGGCTGGGGCTTCGAGGACTCGGCCTGGTACGCCGCCCACACGACCCTGCTCGGCGCCGTGCCGCAGCGCCACGACGGCGACGTCTACGCGCTGCACCACGAGACGCAGCTGCGCGAGGGCGAGCAGTACGAGGCCAACGCCGCCCTGCGCGAGCGCTACCGCGCGGCGGAGCCGTCGCCAGAGGCGATGCGCGAGCTGGTCTTCGGCCGAGCCGCTGGTTGAGTAGCAGGCCCTCCTCTCCCGCTGGTTGAGTAGCAGGCGAGCGCAGCGAGTTCGCGTATCGAAACCGGCTGCGCAATCAGGTTTCGATACGCCTGCTCCTTCGTCGCGGGCTACTCAACCAACGAGAGGGGCACGCCTGCTCCTTCGTCGCGGGCTACTCAACCATCGGAGAGCTGGTGAGCGCTCGGTACGCCCGCTCGCGGCCCGGGGTCTCGCGCAGCGACGCGCCGAGCTCGGCGAGCGGCCCGCGCGGCAGCGCCAGCACGCGGCCGAGGCCGTAGGCGAGCTCCTCGACCGTCGCGGCGTTCGGGTCGAGCGCCACCCCGAAGCCCTCGCGCTCGAGGGCGGCGGCTCCGGCGAACTGGTCGGTCGAGAACGGAAGCACGAGCAGCGGCAGCGACGCGGTCATCGCCTCGGTGACGCTGTTGTTGCCGCCGTGCGACACCGCGGCGCGCGCCTCGGAGAACAGTCGCACCTGCGGAAGGAACTCCCGCACCAGCCACGTCTCCGGCAGCTCGCCGAGCTCCGCCCGGTCGGCGGATCCGATCGCGACGGCCACGCGGATGCGCAGGACTCGCAGGGCCTCGAGAACGCGAGCGAGAACATCCGCCCGCACCGAGAGGAAGCTGCCGAAGCTCACGTAGACGAAGGGCTCGCCGCTGGAGGCGAGCCACGCCTCGACCTCGTCGTCGAGCGGTTCCTCGCGCACGGCCGACCCGATGAACTCGTGCGCCGGCAGGATGGCCGTGCGCTCGCTCTCGTGCAGCGCGCGCGGGTAGTTGAACAGCAGCAGATCGCCGTGCTCGCCGAAGGCGCTCGCGCTGTGCAGGTGGGAGGCGCCGAGTCCGTCGAGGGCGGCGTTCCACTCCGCGGTGAACGACGCGCTCACCTCCTCGCAGAGGGCGCGCAGCCCCTCGAGGGCCGCCGGGTCGGGGGTGAAGGCCGCTGGCCAGGAGGACGGGTAGCCGTAGACCTCGTCGCCGAAGGGCAGCGCAGAGGGATGCCCGAGCACCACGTCGGCGTAGGGCGTGCCGTGGGCGAGCAGCGCGAGCCGGGCGCTGAAGGCGAGGTGGTCGACGATCACGCGGTCGGGCCGCACCTCGTCGACGACGCGCTGCACGGCGCGGGCGGTGTTCACCGGGTCCCAGAGCAGGTCGTTCTTGCGCGCGGCCGCCTGGAAGGCGAGCGTCTCCACCAGCCCGACCCTGGTGGCGTCGAAGAAGCCGCGCAGGGCGTCGTCCTCGCCGGTCGGCTGGTCCTCGGCCTTGATGATGCCGGGGTTCGAGCCGCGGCCGAGCTGCAGGTTCACCCGCTCGAAGCCGAAGGCCTCCACGATCGACGCCGTCGCCGGGCCGGTCGCCACCACCACGCGCTCGCCCGCGTCGCGCCAGGCGGTGCCGAGCGTGACGAGCGGGAGCAGGTGGGAGGCGTAGTCCGGGCTGATGATGAGCAGCGTCACAGTGCGGCCACGCTGCCCGCGTGCGACTCCTGCGCGGAGTCGCTCACCCCGGCGTAGACCGCGTCGAGCGCGCGCGCCATCGCCTGGATGGTGAAGGTGCTTGCCACGGTCTCGCGCGACAACTGCGGTCGGGCGTCGGTCGTCGCCGGCTCGAGCGCCTCCAACGACATGGCGTCGAGCGCGTCGCTCATCGACGCGGCGAGCAGCGCGGGGTCGGAGGTGCGGGTGAGGAACCCGGTGACCCCGTCCTGCACGTAGGTGGCCGGTCCTCCGCCGGCGGGTGCGACCACGAGCAGTCCGGCCGCCATCGCCTCGAGGATCGCGATGCCGAACTCCTCCTTCAGGCTCCCGCAGACGTACACCCCGCCGGACGCGGCGAGACCGGGCACGCCGAAGCGCGCGGCGGCGACCCAGCGGGCCACCTCGTCGTTCGGGCGGTGGCCGGGCATCAGCAGCCCCTGCGCTGCCGCGGCGGCGCGGGGCACGGTGCGGTCGATGCGGTCGAGCTGCTCGAGCTCGTCGGCGGAGGGGCTCTCGAGGTCGCCGCCCACCAGCAGCAGGTTGGCGCGGTCGCGCAGCGGGCTGTTGGCCCAGGCGGATGCGACGGTCGCCATGCCCTTGATGCGGTGGAAGCGCCCGACCGAGACGAGCAGCGGGAGCCCGCGGCGCTCCTCGGGCAGCGCTCCGAGCAGGCGGCGCAGCGCCTCCAGCGGCGTGGTCGCCGCGCCTCCTGCCGCGTGGTCGGCCGCCTCGGCGACGGCGCGGTCGACCACGGCGAGGTCGATTCCCTCAGGCACGATCGAGTGGCGCTCGGGGTGGGCGGTGATGTCGATGCCGACCAGCTCGCGCATGTCGGTCTCCAGGTTGGGCCGTGGGAAGAGCACGGTGTGCGCGGCGTCCCCGGCGAGCCGCTGCACGAGGCGCGCGCGGAACCAGAAGTGCTCCCGCTCGTCGGTGTCCCCGAAGTTGGCGCGGGTGAGGTCGCCCGCCATGTCCAGCGTGCGGATCACGGCGTGCGGGTCGGGCGCGACCGTGAACACCACGGGGATGCCGAGGTCGCGGGCCACGTTCGCGGCGGCGAGGCTGCCCACGTCGGCCATGCGCAGGTGCAGCACGTCGACGCTGCCCGCTGCGCGGAGCACACGGCGGATGCCGCGTTCCGCCGCCACACGGAGCTGCCAGGCGTCCGACGACGCGACCGGCTCGCTCAGCAGCGGCACGGAGGCGTAGGCGTGACCGCGCACGGTCGAGCCGACCGCGGAGAGGCTGTCGAGGGCGTCGGCCGCGCTGCCGCGGGAGAGGGTGATCACACGCTGCACGCTCGCGGGCGCTGCCGCGGCATCCGCTGTCTCGGCTCCGTGGCCCGCTGCGAGCGCGTCGCCGAGCCGCACCAGCAGGGTGGCGATGCCGCCGTTGTCTCCGCTGCCCGCGCGGGTGAGCTGCGGGTCGATGTCGGCGTGCAGGAAGAGCTGCGCCACGGTGAGGCCGGTCTGCCAGGGGGCGCGCAGCACCTCCTCGGCGGTGAGGTCGACGAGGGCGAGGCGCGCGGCGGCGCCCACGAAGTCGTCGCCGGCGGCGAGGCGGGTGACCAGCTCGGTGCTCGAGGCGTCGCCCGCGCGGTCGCCGAGGCCCGCCACCGCGGCGACGCGCACCGCGACCGGCTCGGCCTCGTTGCGGGCGATGCGGATGAGCGCGGCGGTGGCGATGCGGCCGTGCGCGATGCCGAGGGTCTCGACGATGCGGGTGCGGGCGCGGGTCTCGGTCACGCCGAGCAGTGCGCTCTCGAGGCCGATCGCGATCTGGTCGGGCGCCGACGACGCCCAGGTCTGCAGGGTGCGCTGGGCGATCATGCCGCTGAAGCCGCCCTCGACGACGAGGCCGATCAGGCGGGCGATCGTGGTGAACCGGGGAAGGCGGGCGGAGAACGCCCAGGCCGCGTGCTCTCGCAGGTAGGGGCGCTCGCTGGAGAGGAGTTTGCCGAGCACATCGTCTGCCTCGTCGTCGAACACCTGGGCGAGCGCGTGGATCGCGGCGATCGCCGTGAGCTGATCGTCGCCGTCGAGCGTCGCCGCAAGCACCCGCACTGTGCGGGCACCCCCGTTCCGGCTCGCCACGAAGGCGAGCTCGTCAGCAACACGCATCGCATCGACGATGTGAGTCGTCTGGCGGAGCTCGTCGAGAGAGGTCTGAATTCCCACTGCCGTACTTCCGTTCTCATTGACCGAGATCATTATGAACGGGAAGGGTGAACACTCCGCTTCGGAGGGCCAAACGGGCCGGGGCTTGCCCCGGCGGTGCCCAGCGGGTACGCCCGTCAGCCCTCCTCGGCGGAGTCCCCGGTGCCCGTGTCGTCGCTTCCCGTGTCATCCGGGTTCGGAGCCGTCGGCCGCTCTCGTTCGGTGCCGCCCGTCGGCGCCTCGGGGCGGGTGCCCCGGTCGGTGCCGCCGCCGCCCGGTCCGCCGCTCGGCGGGCCGTCCTGGCTGGTGGAGCTCGCGCCTCCCGGGATCGCGAGCCCGACAGCGATGCCGCCGCCGAAGAGCAGTCCGGCGGCGAGAACTCCGCCGAGCGCGATGGCGATGATCGCGCCGGTGCCGAGGGTGCGCTTCACGCCTGGCGCAGCGGATGCGGGTGGTGCGGTGCCCGCGGACGCCGCGTCGGGCGCGGGCTGGGCCGCGGCGGGGGGCCGGCGCCTGCGCGGCGGGCAGCACCTCGGTGGACGCGGCGGCGGTCGTGCCGGAGGCGTCGTGCGGTTCGGGGGTCGCGAAATCGGTCTGCTGAGTCATGCGGCCAGCGTGGCCGCGGCGCCTATGGTTCCGCTATGCCTGCGGCCCTAAGCCGCTGAACGAACGGGCTCAGCCCGCGGCGAGCTCCTTCGCCCTGGCCAGGGCTGCGGCCGTCGCCCGGTCGAACACCGCGTGCAGGTCGGCCGCGTCGAGCTCGGCGACGGCGCGCTCGGTGGTGCCCTTCGGGCTGGTCACCTGGATGCGCAGCTGCTCCGGCGTGGACTCGGACGAGGCGAGCAGCTCCGCCGCGCCGATGAAGGTGCCGTTCACCATCGTGGCCGCCTGCTCGGGAGTGAAGCCGAGGTCGACGGCGGTGCGGGTGAGCTGCTCGATGAGGAAGAAGACGTAGGCCGGACCCGAGCCGGAGATGGTGGACAGCGCGTCGATCTGGTCCTCCGGGATCTCGAGCACCTCGCCCACGGTCTCGAACAGGGCGCGCACCACAGCGAGGTCGTGCGGGGTCGACCGCGTCCCCGCCGCCAGACCGGTGACTCCGCGGCCCACGATCGCCGGGGTGTTCGGCATCGATCGCAGCACCGCGCCAGAGACCAGCGACTCCATGGTCGCGATGGTGACGCCTGCGGCCACACTCACCACGACGGCATCCGCTTCGAGGCTGTCGGCGACCTCGCGCAGCAGGTCGGGCACCATCGCGGGCTTCACACCGATCAGCACGATCTTCGCGCCGGTCACCGCGGTGCGGTTGGCGTCGGGGTCGACCGAGGTGGCCAGCGAGGTGACCGTGGCGGAGGCCAGCGCTGCGGCCTTCTCGGCCGAGCGGTTCGTGACGCGGATGCCGCCGTCGACGACGACTTCCGGGGAGAGCAGGCCGCTGAGAATGGCGCCTCCCATCGATCCGGTTCCGAGAATGGCGATGGTGGGGAGAGTGACGGGCATAGGAGCATTCTAGGATTGGCCTCATGAGCGCTTCCGGTGGGAACAAGGCAATTGTCGCGGCACTCCTCTCCAACCTCGGAATCGCGGTCACGAAGTTCATCGCCTTCGCCTTCTCCGGGTCGAGCTCGATGCTCGCGGAGGGGGTGCACTCCCTCGCCGACACCGGCAACCAGGGCCTGCTGCTGCTCGGCGGGCGCAAGGCGAAGAAGCTGGCGAACGCCGAGCACCCCTTCGGCTTCGGCCGCGAGCGCTACGTCTACGCCTTCGTCGTCTCGATCATCCTGTTCTCCATCGGCGGGGTGTTCTCCATCTACGAGGGCATCGAGAAGATCCGCGAGCCGCACGAGCTCGAGAACGTCTGGCTGCCGATCGTGGTGCTGCTGATAGCGATCGTGCTCGAGGGCCTGTCGTTCCGCACCGCGATCCGCGAGTCGAACCACGTGCGCGGCAAGCAGGGCTGGGTCGCGTTCATCCGCCACGCCAAGGCCCCCGAGCTGCCCGTGGTGCTGCTCGAGGACTTCGCGGCCCTCACCGGACTCACGCTCGCGCTGCTCGGGGTGAGCGCATCGATCATCACCGGCAACTCCGTCTTCGACGCCATCGGCACCCTGGCGATCGGCGTGCTGCTCGTGCTGGTGGCGATCGTGCTCGGCATCGAGACGAAGAGCCTGCTCGTGGGCGAGGGCGCCTCGGCCGCCGACACCGAGGCGATCCGGGCCGCCATCAACGCCCAGCCCGACGTGGAGGCGCTCATCCACATGAAGACCCTCTACCTCGGCCCCGACGAGCTGCTCGTCGCCGCGAAGGTCGCCTTCGGGCGCTCGCTCAAGCTGGCGGATGTCGCGGCGGACATCAACGAGCTGGAGGCGGGTATCCGCGCGGCGGTGCCCGCGGCGCGCGTCATCTACATCGAGCCGGACGTGTACCTGTCGCCGAACGCGGCGCACCCCACCACCGACGCGATCGTGATCCGCGGGGCGGACTGACCGGTCGGTTTCGATACGCGATCTCGCTTCGCTCGCCTGCTGCTCAACCAGCGGGTGGGCGCCGATCTCGTTGGTTGAGTAGGCCGTCCACGGCCGTATCGAAACCTCAGCGCTTCGCGCGGAAGAAGTCGAGCAGCAGGTCGGCGCAGGCCTCCGCCTCGATGCCCGCCACCACCTCGACGCGGTGGTTGAGCCGCCGGTCGCGCAGCAGGTCGTAGACGCTGCCGACGGCGCCGGCCTTCTCGTCCCAGGCGCCGAAGACCACGCGCGGGATGCGGGAGTTCAGGATCGCGCCCGCGCACATGATGCACGGCTCGAGCGTGACCACGAGGGTGGTGTCGAGCAGGTGCCAGTCGCCGAGCGCCGCGGCCGCCTCGCGGATCGCGAGCACCTCGGCGTGGGCCGTCGGGTCCTTGTGCAGCTCGCGCTCGTTTCGCCCCGATCCGATGCGGTTCCCGGCCGCGTCGAGAACGAACGCCGCGACGGGAACGTCACCGGTGTCGAAGGCGAGCCGCGCATCCGCTATCGCCTCGCGCATCCACTGGTCGTACTGGGCCATGCCGCCTCCTGATCTAGATTGAGCCTATGCGAAGCGACAAGCGCCCCGACCCGGCCGGCCACGACAGCGCGGGCACCGCCCCGGCCGGGGAGTGGCGGTCGAACGCGCGCACCCCGGTGGTCGCGGGCCTCCTCCTCTCGCTGGCGAGCGGCGGGCTGCTCGCGGTCGTTGTGGTGAACGCGCTGCAGGGCAACCTGAACCCCGGGGTCGGTCCGCTCATCGGCGCGATCGGCTTCAGCGCGATCCTCCTCTTCGCCCTGGTGATGTCCGTGCGCCGCACCGTCGAGCGGGCGGGCGAGCGCATCACGGTCGACGGCGGTGGCATCCGCTACCGCACCATCCACGGCACGACCGACCTCGCCTGGGCGGACATCGACGCGGTGCGGATCCGGGTCGGGTTCACGCAGGTTCCGAGCAACCGGCGCTTCGCGCCGCGGGTGCTGCAGCGCATCCCCCGGCCGGTGCTCGAGATCGTCTACCGCGGCGCGATCTCCGAGCAGCAGGCGAGGGTGCTGCGCGGGGTCACCCTCCCCCACCCGGCGCCGAACGGCTTCACGCACTCCTTCGCCGTGGTGGAGGTGCACACCACCGCCGCCGTCGACCCGGTCGGCTTCGCCACGGGACTGCAGGCGCTCCTGCCGCGGATCGTGCCGAACAAGTACCTGGGCACCACGGTCGACCCCGGCTGAGCTGCCGAACGGCCCCGGTGCGCTGCCGAACGGCCCCGGGTGCGCTGCGGAACGGCCCCGGTGCGCTGCCGAATGAAGGAGAAACCGCGGCAGCTCGACGGTCTCCTGCGGGCGCAGGGCCGTCGCCGCCGAGATCTCCTTCATTCGGCAGTCACGGTAGATTGGGCGCATGCGAGTTCACGTTGCCGACCATCCGCTCATCACGCACAAGCTCACCGTGCTGCGCGACAAGACCACCCCGTCGCCGACGTTCCGCGCCCTCGCCGAAGAGCTGATGACGCTGCTGGCCTACGAGGCCACCCGCAACGTGCGCACCGAGGTCGTCACCATCGAGACCCCCGTCACCACCACGCAGGGGCTCGCCATCAGCACCCCGCGCCCCCTGGTCGTCCCGATCCTACGCGCCGGTCTCGGCATGCTCGAGGGCATGGTCAAGCTCATCCCCACCGCCGAGGTCGGCTTCCTGGGGATGGTGCGGAACGAGGAGACCCTGCAGCCGGAGACCTACGCCGAGCGCCTGCCCGACGACCTCTCCAACCGCCAGTGCTTCGTGCTCGACCCGATGCTGGCCACCGGCGGATCTCTCATCGCCGCCATCGACTTCCTGCTCGAACGCGGCGCCGTCGACGTCACCGCCGTCTGCCTGATCGCCGCACCCGAGGGCCTCGCCGCCGTCGAGAAGGCGATGGAGGGACGCGGCGACGTCACCATCGTGCTCGGCGCACTCGACGAGAAGCTCAACGAGAACGGCTACATCGTGCCCGGCCTCGGCGACGCCGGCGACCGCCTCTACGGACTCGTCTGAGCCAGAACGGGCAACCCCCAGCGCACACCGAGCTTTCGGGCGTAACGTGACGGCATCCGTGTCGAAAGGTCTCGCCCCGTGAACAAGAACGCCAAGCGCTGGATCCCGGCCGCCGTGGTCCCCGTTGTCATCGCCACCGCCGCCGTCGCCCTGCCCGTTGCAGCGGATGCCTCGCCAGCACTCCCCGAGAAGACGGCGGGCCAGGTGCTCGAGCTGATCGCGACGAGCGCCGGCACCGCGTACTCCGGAACGATCGAGCAGACCTCCGACCTCGGACTCCCCGACCTCTCGGCCCTCGGCCAGCCGGACGGCTCCGGCGGGGGCGACGCAGCATCGAACGCCCTCGAGCTCGTCAGCGGATCGCACACCGCCCGTGTCTTCGTCGGCGGCGCGGACACCCAGCGCCTGCAGGTGCTCGACTCCATGGCCGAGCGCAACGTGGTGCGCAACGGCGACTCCGTCTGGTTCTACGACTCCAGCACCAAGGAGGCGGTGCACGCCACCTCCGAGGTGACCGCACAGCTGCCGACCGGTTCCGCGGTCAGCCCGGCCGAGGCGGCCGAGAAACTGCTCGCCGCCGTCGAGCCGTCGACCACCGTCGAGGTGGTCGAGACCGCGCGAGTGGCCGGACGCGCCGCCTACCAGCTGCGGCTGACGCCGAGCGACGACACCCTCGTCGGCACGGTCACCCTGAGCGTCGACGCCGAGACCGGCCTCCCCCTCGAGGCGAGCATCACCGCGAAGGGCCAGGACGCCGCCGCCTTCTCGGTCGGCTTCAGCTCGATCGACTACAGCGCGCCCGACGCGGCGCTGTTCGACTTCACCCCGCCTGCCGGCACCTCGGTGACGGAGAAGAGCATCACCGACGCCGACCTCGCGCAGGCGAAGGCGCACGCCGACTCGCTGCCGGAGACTCCCACCGGTCTCGCGCCGGTCGTGATCGGCGACGGCTGGGACGCCATCGTCGAACTGCCCGCCGGGAGCTACGCCCCCGACGCCGGCTCGTCCGACCTGCTCGCGCAGCTGACCGACAAGGTCGACGGCGGGCGGGCCATCGGCACCAGCCTCGTCTCGGTGCTGGTCACCGACGACGGCCGCGTGCTCGCCGGCGCCGTCGGCATCGCGCAGCTCCAGGCCGCCGCCAGCCGGTGAGTCCCGCCGAGCTCGCCATCGAGACGCACGGGCTGGGCAAGATCTTCGGACGCCAGCGGGTGGTCGACGACCTCGCCCTCGCCGTGCCCCGCGGGTCCGTGTTCGGATTCCTCGGCCCGAACGGATCGGGCAAGACCACCACCATCCGAATGCTCCTCGGTCTCGCCTCGGCGACCGCCGGCGACATCCGCCTGCTGGGCGAGCGCATCCCCGACGCCTCGGCCGAGGTGCTGCCCCGGGTCGGCGCGCTGGTGGAGGGGCCCTCGTTCTACCCCTTCCTCTCCGGGCGGGCCAACCTGCGGCGCCTCGACACCGCCGACCGCTACGCCCCCTCGAAGACCCGGGCCGCCCGCGTCGACGCGGCCCTCGACCGGGTGGGTCTGAGCCACGCCGCTGACAAGAAGGCGCACGCCTACTCGCTCGGCATGAAGCAGCGCCTCGGTCTGGCCAACGCACTGCTGACGCCCCGCGACCTGCTGGTGCTCGACGAGCCGACCAACGGGCTCGACCCGCAGGGCACGCGCGAGGTGCGCTCCCTCATCCGCTCGCTCGCCGACGACGGCGCCACCGTGTTCGTCTCCAGCCACCTGCTGGCCGAGATCGAGCAGGTGTGCACGCACATCGGCGTGATGAGCACCGGCCGGCTGGTGGCGCAGGGCTCGCTCGACGAGCTGCGCGCCGAGGGCACCGCGCACGTCACCGTGCGCACCCCCGACCGCGACCAGGCGCACCGCGTGCTCACCTCGCTCGGGCTCGCCCCCGAGCACACGGCCAGCCACGGCTCCGACGACACCGTCACCGCCGAGCTCCCGCCCGGGATGCCCGCCGAGGCGGTCACCGAGGCGCTGGTGCTCGCCGGTGTGCGCGTGCGCGGGCTCGCCGCGGCCGGCGCCTCGCTCGAGGACCGCTTCGTGGCGCTCACCGGGGAGGGCTTCGATGTCGCGGGCTGAGGCGGTGCCCGTCGTGCGCCGCCGCTCCTCGGGCCTGGCGCTGCTCGGCTCCGAGCTCACCGTGCTGTTCCGGAGGCGGCGCACCTGGGCCCTGCTCGCCGCCCTCGCCGCGGTGCCGGTGCTGATCGCGGTGGCCGTGCGGCTGTCGTCCGACTCGGAGACCGGCGGCGGTGGGCCCGCGTTCCTCGGCGACATCACGCAGAACGGCCTCTTCGTCTCGCTCACCGCCCTCGCCGTGTCGATGCCGCTGTTCCTGCCGCTCACCGTGGGAGTGGTCGCCGGCGACACGATCGCCGGAGAGGCGAGCCTCGGCACCCTGCGCTATCTCCTCGTCGCGCCGGCAGGGAGGGTGCGCCTGCTGCTGGTGAAGTTCGCCGGAGCCGCGGCCTTCTGCCTCGCCGCCACCCTGACCGTGGTGGTCGCCGGTGTCGCGATCGGCGCCGCGCTCTTCCCGGTCGGACCGGTCACACTGCTGTCGGGCGACGTGGTCGGCGTCGGCGGCTTCGCCCTGCGCGCGGCCCTGTTCGTGGCCTACGTGACGCTCTCGCTGCTCGGCCTCAGCGCCATCGGCATGTTCGCCTCCACCCTCACCACCGTCCCGGTCGGGGCGATGGCGGCCACCATCGTCATCTCCGCCGCCAGCCAGATCGTGGGCGTGATCCCCCAGCTCGAGGCCGTCCACCCCTGGCTGTTCAGCCACTACTGGCTCGGGTTCGCCGACCTGATGCGCAGCCCGATCAGCTTCGCCAGCTTCGCCGACAACGCCCTGCTGCAGCTCGGGTACATCGCGGTCTTCGGAGCACTCATCTACGGCCGCTTCAGCACGAAGGACATCCTGAGCTGATCCGACTGCGCGCTTGACACAAACCGTCACGTGCACAATAGTTGCCCTATGACTTTCCACGCGCTCCCGACCGGCCTCATGCCGGCCAGCGCGATGTGTTGTCGAATGTGTGCCTAACGGCCAACCCCTCGCCGAGTTCTGATCTTCATCCTTGAGGCCAGAGCTCCCCGGTCGTCTCCTTTCATTACGGAGGCCTCCTGCACAGCACGACCCCGTTATACCCAGAAGGAATCACATCCTCATCATTAGAGGCCCTTCACCCCTTTCAAGGATCTCCGACAATGTCACTCGCAACTCTCGACCGTCCCACCACGTCCTTCTCCGCTCCGAGCGCACGGTCGCTCGCAGCCGCCGAGCGCCTCGCCGCGCCGGCTCCCGTCCACCCCGTTGACACCCCCGAGACAGCGGATGCCGCGCCTCGCCTTCGCGCCGTGCCCGCCGGCACCGAGGCCCGCGGCTTCGTGCTCTACGTGGGCCTCGACGAGCTGAAGGCCGAACTGGCGGGCACCGACCTCGGCCAGATCGTGGCCCAGCTCAAGAGCCTCGTCGCCGAACTCGTGCCCACCGCCGAGACCCACGCCGCCGTCGCCCTCGCCCCCCAGGGCGCTGGCGGACGCGACGTGGACGTCGTGCGCCTCGCCCTGCAGGACCCCGCGGCCCTCGCCCGCCAGCGCCAGACCCCGGTGGTCGAGCCCAAGCCGCGCGGCGGCGTCGTGATCGACATCTCCCGCAAGCGCCTGCTGCTCGACGGCGAGACCGCGCCGCTCACCTACAAGGAGTTCGAGCTGCTGCAGTACCTCGTGCTGCGCGAGGGCCGCACCATCGACCGCGCCGAGCTGATCAGCTCGCTGTGGAGCGCCGCCGACGACGAGATCCCCAACGAGCGCACCATCGACGTGCACGTGCGCCGCCTGCGCTCCAAGCTCGGCGCCTACGAGGACATCGTGCGCACCGTGCGCGGCGTCGGCTACCGCTTCGACCGTCACGCCGACGTGTCGATCCGCCAGGCGTCGACGCCGAGCCCGGACTTCATCTAGGGCGTGACGACGTATCGAAACCCGGCGCGATCCGGGTTTCGATACGGCTGCTCCTTCGTCGCGGCCTACTCAACCAACGAAGGGGCTGCTCCTTCGTCGCGGCCTACTCAACCAACGAAGGGGCTGCTCCTTCGTCGCGGCCTACTCGACCAACGAAGAGGGCGGGGCTACGCGGCCGGGAACACCGGCACCGCCGAGGCCGGGCGGGCCGCCTCGAACCAGGCGCTGTGCCGCAGCACCTCGTGGTCGGCGAAGCGGCGTCCCGCGATCTGCAGGCCGATCGCGCGGCCGTCGCCGGTGAAGCCGCAGTTGACGCTCGACGCCGGCTGGCCCGACATGTTGTACGGAAGGGTGAAGGCGATGTGGTCCATGCCACGGTCCTCGTGGCCCCACGGCATCGGCCACTCGGCGGGGAACGCGGCGACCGGCGAGACCGGCGACAGCACCACGTCGTAGGGCAGGGTGGCCTCCACCGTGACGCGGCGCAGCTCGCTGATCGCGTCGTAGCTCTGCAGCACACGGCGGCCCGCGACATCCGCCCCGCCGTGCACCCAGGTGGAGATGAAGGGCAGCACCCGGGTCTTCTCGGCCGGCGACATCGCCACGTAGCTGCGCCAGAAGCGCACACGCCAGAACAGGTCGACGTCGGCCAGCACCGTGTCGTCGATGAACGGCGCCAGCTCGACGACCTCGGCGCCGGCGTCGGAGTACAGGTCGGCGGCGGCCGCGATCGCCGCGCGCACCTCCGGGTCGACCGGCATGCCGGCGCCCGGGTCGAGCTGCAGCGCCACCCTCGTGCCGCGCACGTCGAGGTCGAGGTCTGTCCAGTCGATCGTCTCGGGCGGCAGGGCGGTGTAGTCGCGGCCGTCCGGCCGGGAGAGCACGGACATCGCGAGCGCGACATCCGCCATGCTCTGCGCGAGCGGGCCCGCCGCCCGCCCCTGGTAGGGGTTGTCGAGCGGGATGCGCCCGTCGCTCGGCTTCAGGGTGGCGAGGCCGAGCCAGGTGGCGGGCAGCCGCACCGAGCCGCCGATGTCGGTGCCCACGTGGAAGGTGCCGAAGCCGGCGGCCGCCGCCGCGCCCGCGCCGCTGCTCGAGCCGCCGACCGTGAGCGCGCCGTCGAGCGGGCTGCGCGTCACGCCGTTGCGGCTGGAGACACCGGAGGAGAGCATGCCCCAGTCGGGCATGGTGGTGGAGCCGACGATCACGCCGCCGGACTCGAGGATGCGCTCCACGATCGGCGACGACCGGGCGGGGATGGTCGGCTCGCCCGCCGCCGTGCCGGAGTGCGCAGGCACGCCCGCGCGGTAGAGGTTCTCCTTCACCGTGCAGGGGATGCCGTCGATCGGCCCGAGCGGAACGCCGCTGCTCCAGCGGTGCTCGCTGGCGCGCGCGTCGCGCAGCACCTGCGCCGGGTCGAAGTCGGTGAAGGCGTTGATCGCCGGGTTGCGCGCCTCGACGTCGGCGATGACCTCCTCGGCGACGGTGACCGGGGACAGCTCGCCGCTGGCATAGGAGCGGATGAGGGTGGCCCCGTCGAAGCGCGCGAGCGGTCCCTGCGTGGTTGTGCCGGTCATGCGGTCTCCTGACGGTGGCGGATGGTGGGGGTCGCCTCGATGAGGGAGCGCGTGTAGTCGTTCGCGGGGTTGTCGTAGATCTCGGCGGTGGCGCCCTGCTCGAGGATGCGCCCGTCCTTCATCACGGCGACCCGGTCGCAGAGGTAGCGCACCACCCCGAGGTCGTGCGAGACGAAGATCAGCGTGAGCTTGTACTCCTCCACCAGGTCGGCGAGCAGGTTGAGCACCTGGGCGCGCACCGACACGTCGAGCGCGCTCACCGGCTCGTCGGCGACGAGGATGCGCGGCCGGCACACCAGAGCGCGGGCGATGGAGATGCGCTGGCGCTGCCCGCCGGAGAACTGGTGCGGGAAGCGGTCGACCGAGTCCGTCGGCAGTCCGACGGCGTCGAGCATCTCGGCCACCATCCGCGCCCGCTCCCGCTTCGGCAGCGAGGTTCCCGACTCCAGGTTCGCGGCGTTCAGCAGGGGCTCCGCGATGATGTCGCCCACCTTCATCCGCGGGTCGAGCGAGCCCATCGGGTCCTGGAAGACGATCTGCAGGTTTCTGCGCAGCTCAGCGAGGTCGGCGCCGCGCGCCCGTCCGATGTCGCGGCCGACCACCTCGATGGCCCCGGAGGTGGGGCGGTCGAGGCCGGAGAGCATCCGCAGCAGGGTCGACTTGCCTGAGCCCGACTCCCCCACGATGCCGAAGCGCTGGCCGGCCTCGATGTCGAAGGTGACTCCGCGCAGCGCCTGCACCTTCTGCGGCGGCCCGAACAGCGAGGTGCGCCCGCGGGTGTAGGTCTTGCCGAGTTCCGAGGCGCGCACGACGAACTGCGGGGCGGCCGGCTGCTGAGCGGATGCCGCGGCATCCGCCTGCGCAGCGACGACGGGAGCGTTCATCCGGTCGACGGAGCGGCCGGGCTGGTAGCCGGCGGAGGTGGCCACGGTGAAGAGGCGGCCGTCGCTGTCGGTGGCGGCGAGGTCGGAGGCGGCGAGCAGGCCGCGCGTGTACGGGTGCTCCGGACGGGTGAAGACCCGGTCGATCGGGCCCTCCTCCACCACCACGCCCTTGTTCATCACGAGCACGCGCTCGCAGGTCTCGCCGACGACGGCGAGGTCGTGGGTGATGAACAGCAGCCCGGTCCTCCGCTGGGTGACCGTGCGCAGCACGAGGTCGAGCACCTGCTTCTGCACGGTGACGTCGAGCGCGGTTGTCGGCTCGTCGGCCACCAGCAGCGCTGGATCGTTGGCGAGGGCGATGGCGAGCACCACCCGCTGGCGCTGTCCGCCGGAGAGCTGGTGCGGGTACGCCTTCGCGGTCTCGGCCGGCGACGGCAGCCCGACGTCGGCCAGCAGCTCGACCGCGCGGGCCGCGGCCGCCGCCTTCGTCGGCTGGGTGCGGTGGATGGTCATGGCCTCGGCGATCTGCGCGCCGACCCGCATCAGCGGGTTGAGCGCGGTCATCGGCTCCTGGAAGACCATGGCCATCTCACTGCCGCGCAGCCGGGCGGCGGCGCGCTCGTCGAGGTCGACGATGTTGCGCTCGTCGTCCGCCACGCGCACGGTGCCCGTGGCGCGCACCGTGTCGGGCAACAGGCCCATCACGGCGAGCGAGGTGATCGACTTGCCCGAGCCGGACTCGCCGATCAGGCCGACCCGCTCCCCCGCCGCGATGCTGAAGCTGAGGCTGTCGACGAGGGTCTTCTCGCCGGCGAGGACCGAGAGGCCCTGGACGTGCAGTGCGTTGCCCACTAGCGGTTCCTCATTTTCGGGTCGAAGCGGTCGCGGAGTCCGTCGCCGAACAGGTTGAAGCCGAGCACCACCACCGCGATCGCGAGGCCGGGGAAGACGGCGAGGTAGTCGTGGGTTCCGAGGAACTGCTGCGAGTCGAGCAGCATCCGCCCCCAGGAGGGAGTCGGCGGCTTGGTGCCGAGCCCGAGGAAGGAGAGCGCGGCCTCGGCGAGCACGGCGATCGCGAAGTTCACCGAGCACTGCACCACGAGCATGCCGCTGATGTTCGGCAGCACGTGCCGCAGGGCGATGGAGAGTCCGGAGCGGTTGGCGGCGCGGGCGGCGAACACGTAGTCGGTGCCGACCACCTGCAGGGTGCCCGCCCTCGCGACCCGGGCGAAGGCCGGGGCCGAGCCGATGCCGAGCGCCACCATGGCGGTGGTGGTGTCCGCGCCGAAGACGGCGCCGAAGACGATCGCGATGAGCAGGCCGGGGAAGGCCATCACCACGTCGCTGCCGCCCATGATGAGCGGGCCGAGGCGCTTGGGGCGCATGCCGGCGAGGATGCCGAAGGGAACCCCGATCACGGCGCCGATGAGCACGGCGACCGTGCCCACCAGCAGCGCGATCTGCGCGCCCGCCATCACGCCGGAGAGCACGTCGCGGCCGAGCCGGTCGGTGCCCATCGGGTGCGCGGGGCTGGGGAACATCAGGCGCTCCCCGGCCACCGAGCGGGTGGGGTCGTAGGGGGTCCAGAACACGGAGACGATCGCGACCAGCACCACCACGGCGATGAGCACGCCGCCGATCACGAGCTGCAGGTCGGCCTTCGGGCGGCGCCTGGTCGTCGGCACCGCCATGGCGGATGCGGGGGTCGAGGTGGTCATGCTGCCCTCCGGAGTCTCGGGTCGAGCAGGGTGAACGCCAGGTCCACGAGGAAGTTGATGAGCACGATCGCGATCACCAGCACCACCACGACCGCCTGCACGGCGAGCAGGTCGCGGTTGCCGACGGAGTCGACGAGGTAGCTGCCGAGGCCGGGGATGCTGAACACGCGCTCGATCACGACGGCGCCGATGAAGAGGCCGGCCAGCTGCACGCCCACCACGGTGAGCACCGGGATGCCGGCGTTGCGCAGGCCGTGCCGCACCAGCGCCCGACCGGCGGTGAGGCCCTTCGAGCGGGCGGTGCGCAGGAAGTCCTCGCGCATGATCTCGAGCACGGCCGAGCGCACGTAGCGGGTGAGGATCGACGCCTGCACCGTGCCGAGCGCCACCGCCGGGAGCACGAGGTGCCGGAGGAACTCCACCCCCTCCGACGGCGCCGCCCAGCCGCCCGAGGGCAGCCAGCCGAGCTTGATCGCGAACAGCGCGACGAGCAGCACTCCCACGAGGAAGTTCGGCACGGCGACGCCCACCTGCGAGATCCCGGAGATGAGCACCCCGCTCAGGTGGCGCTGGCGCATCGCGGCCAGCGTGCCGAGCGGGATCGCGATGACGAGCGCGATCAGCATCGCCGCGACCACGAGGATCAGCGTCACCTGCAGCCGGTCGGTCACCGTGGAGGTGATGTTCTGGCGGCTCAGGTACGAGGTGCCGAAGTCGCCGCGCAGCAGGCCGCCCATCCACTCGAGGTACTGGGTGACGAGCGGGGTGTTGAGCCCGTTCGCCTCACGCCAGGCCTCGAGCTGGTCGGGCGTCGCCTGGATCCCGAGGGCGACCGCGGCCGGGTCCCCTGGCATCACCCGCAGCAGCAGGAACACCACGATCGTGGAGACGAGCACGGTTGCGACGAAGTTGCCGAGAAGCACGAGCATCCTGATGGCCACGGTCGCCCCCTTTCAGATTCGTGTGGTGAAACGAGCGGATGAGACGGGTCGGCCCGCTACTTCCAGGCGAGTCCCGAGAGCACCAGCGACTCGGTGACCGAGTTGCCTGCGATGCCCGTGAGCTCGGCGTCGGCGACCACGATGTTCGGGAACAGGAACAGCGGCACCGCGGGAACGTCCGCGACGATCTGCTCGGTGATCTCCTTCATCCCGGCGATCCACTCCTCCTCCGAGGCCTGGTCGGCGGCGGTGGCGAGCGGCGCGATCACCGAGTTGTCGTAGCCGATGTAGTAGGTCGGCACGTTGAAGGTCGGCAGCAGGTCGCGGGCCTCCACGGCCAGGATGACCGACATCTGGTACTCGTGCTTGGTGAAGACCTTGTCGAGCCAGACGGCCGGGAACTCGGTGGAGTTGATCGTGGCGGTGATGCCCACCTCGGCGAGCTGCGAGACGACTACCTCGGAGACCGCGGTGGCGTAGGGGCGGGTCGGCACGTCGAACTCGATCGAGAGGTCCTCGGCGCCGGCCTCGGCCAGCAGCTCCTTCGCCTTCTCGGGGTCGTAGGCGTACTCGCCGGTGAGGTCCTCGTAGTACGGGTCGGTGGGAGGCACCATCGCGCCGATCTCGGTGCCGTAACCGGCCCAGGCGGTGTCGAGGATCGCCTTGCGGTCGAGGGCGTAGGCCACGGCCTGGCGCACCCGGATGTCGTCGAAGGGGGCGACCTTGTTGTTCATCGACAGCAGGATCTCGCCGTTCGAGGTTCCGTCGATGACCTGCACCGCGTCATCCGTCTCGAACTGGGCCACGAGGTCGGGCGCCTGCATGTTGTAGAGCATGTCGACGTCGCCGGCGCGCATCGCGTTGGTGCTGGCCACGGCGTCGGCGAAGTAGCGCAGGGTCACGTCGTCGATGGCGGGCTTCTCGCCCCAGTAGTTGTCGCGCGCCTCGAGCGAGATGTGGTCGCCGACCACGAACTCGGTGACGGTGAACGGCCCGGTGCCGACCGGGGTGTTGGCGAGGTCGGCGACGCCGTCGGTGTCGAACATCTGGCCGACGGTGCCGCCCATGTCGAAGAGCCAGGAGTTGCTCGGGCGGGTGAGCACCACGCGCGCCTCGGTGGGCGAGACGACCTCCACGTGGTCGAGCACCGCCATCTTCGCGACGTTGATGGTCCAGTCGGTCTTCACGCGCTCGAGCGAGAACTTCACGTCGTCGGCGGTGAACTCGGCACCGGAGGAGAAGGTGACGCCCTCGTTCAGCACGAAGTCGTAGGTGAGCCCGTCGTCGCTGACCGTCCAGGACTCGGCAAGCTGCGGGACGAGCTCGCCCTCCTGGTTCACCGTGACGAGCCCCTCGTAGACGTTGTTCATCAGGGCCTGCGGGATCGCGGCGCCGGAGGTGGTGGTGAAGTCGAAGTTCACCGGCTCGCCGGTGAGGCCGATGACGACGCTCGGGTCGTGGGTGCCCGAGCCCTGGTCGCTCGAGGCGCCGGCGCTGCAGCCGGCGAGGACCAGAGCGGATGCCGCGGCCGCGGAGACCACGGCCAGTCGGGTGGAGATTCGTGTCACGGTGCAACTCCCAGTGTCGAAAAGCAGTGTCGGAATGTGAGGGGAAACGAGGGGGCGAACGGCGGTCTGTGGTTACTGGTCTGACCAGTACCGAAAGGCTAGGATGAGCGGGGAACCGGGGTCAATACGGGAAACAAAGATGTAACCTCCGCGAATTCAAACCGTTCGATAGGGAGAACGATGTCGTTTACCGCAGTGCAGAAGGTGAGTGCATACGAGTCCATCGTCGACCAGATCGAGCGCGCGGTGGAGACCGGAGAGCTCAAGGCCGGCGATCGACTGCCGGGCGAACGGCAGCTGATGGCCGACTTCTCGGTCAGCCGGGCCACCGTTCGGGAGGCGATGCGGGTTCTTCAGGCTACCGGCATCGTCGAGTCGAGACCGGGTGACCCACGCGGTCCGCTCATCAGCGCGTACTCGCCGAAGATGCTCGAGAAGTCGATGTGGCGCCTCGCATCGCTGGAGAGCATCAGCCGCGTCGAGCTGCTGCAGTTCCGGCTACTGCTCGAGGGCAACGCCTGCCTGCTCGCCGCCGAGCACCGCACGGACGCGGACCTGGAGCGGATGGAGGACGCCCTGAGCGGCCTCGAGGAGGTGGCGCGCGGCGGCGCCGGCAGCTTCGGCACGCAGGTGAACCGCTTCCACGCCGCCATCCGCCAGGCCGCGGGCAACCAGCTGATCGCGGTCTGCGGCAACGTCGTGGGCGGCATCATGAGCGACCTCGCCGAGCGCCGGCTGCTCTCCGAGGTCGACCGCGCCGCGCGCACCGCGCAGAGCCTCGCCGACGCGCGGGTGCTGATCGAGGCGATCCGCCAGGGCCGGGCGGGCGACGCGCAGCGCATCTCGGTGCACAACATCTACCGCTACTACGAGGGCGACCTCGACGGCGCGGAGGTCGCGGCGCTCGCGAGCATCGTCGGCGAGGTGCCGGTCGGCTGAGCCCCGCCCGGCCGGGCGGGCTCGGCTCCCCGGCGCACTCGGCGCCTCAGTCCGCCGCCGCGCTCAGCTCCTCAGAGCGGCCAGCGCGTCGTCGATGATCGCCAGGCCCTGGGCCACCTCGTCGCCGGTGACGACCGCGGGCGGCACCACGTGGATCCGGTTGTCCTGCACGAAGGGCACCAGCCCGCGCGCGAAGAGGTCGGCCTTGAGCGCGCCCATGGCCGCGGCCGCCAGCGGCTCCCGGGTCCCGCGGTCGGCCACGAGCTCCACCGCCCAGAACACGCCGCTGCCGCGCACCTCGCCGATCACCTCGTGCTTGTCCTGCAGCGCGGCGAGGCCGGGCGCCAGGTGGTCCGCGCCGATCGCGGCCGCGTTCTCCACGATGCCCTCGTCCTCCATGGCGCCGATGGAGGCGACGATGCTGGCGGCGGCAAGCGGATGACCGGAGTAGGTGAGGCCGCCGGGGAAGACCCGGTCGTCGAAGTAGGAGGCGATCGCGTCGGAGATGATCACGCCGCCGACAGGCACGTAGCCCGAGTTGACGCCCTTCGCGAAGGTGACCAGGTCGGGAGTCACGTCGAAGGCGTCGAAGGCGAACCAGTTGCCGGTGCGGCCGAAGCCGGCCATCACCTCGTCGAGGATCAGCACGATGTCGTAGCGGTCGCAGAGCGCGCGCACGCCGGCCAGGTAGCCGGGCGGCGGGGTGAGCACGCCCGCGGTGCCCGGGATCGTCTCGAGCAGCACGGCGGCGATCGAGCCGGGGCCCTCCGCCTGGATGACGCGCTCGAGGTGGCGCAGCGCGCGCTCGGACTCCTGCTCCGGGGTCGTCGCCCAGAACTCGCTGCGGTAGAGGTACGGGCCGAAGACGTGCAGGTGGGCGCGCGCGAACTCGTTCGGGATGCGGCGCCAGTCGCCGGTGGCGACCACGGCCGCGCCGGTGTTGCCGTGGTACGAGCGGTAGGTGGAGACCACCTTGTCGCGGCCCGTCACCTGGCGCGCCATGCGGATCGCGTTCTCGTTGGCGTCCGCGCCGCCGTTGGTGAAGAAGACCTTGTTCATCCCCTCGGGCGCCTTGGACGCCACCTTCTGCGCCGCGAGGCCGCGGGCGAGGTTGGCCGTCGAGGGTGCCACGGTGGTCAGCAGCGCCGCCTGCTCCTGGATGGCCGCGACCACCTTCGGGTGCTGGTGGCCGATGTTGACGTTGACCAGCTGGCTGGAGAAGTCGAGGTAGCGGTTGCCCTCGTGGTCCCAGACCGTGCTGCCGAGCCCGCCCTCGACGACGAAGGGTGTCAACGATCCCTGCGCGCTCCAGGAGTGGAAGACGTGGGAGCGATCGAGGTCGCGGACGGCGGCGTTGTCTGTTGTCATCTGCCCATCCTGCACACTCGGGGCGCGCATCCGCTGTTCGGATTTGTCGAATCGCACTGAGTAGCATGGACAAACTGCTAGCGAGGAGCCGCCATGCCCACCACCATCCGCCAGCTGCTGAGCGACGGCCGGTTCCGGCTGCGCCTCGTGGTCGACGTCGCCGAGGGCCTCGATGCGCCGATCGCCTGGGTGCACAGCTCCGACCTGCCCGACCCGACGCCGTGGCTCGAGGCCGGGCACCTGCTGCTCACCGACGGCGACCAGCTGCGGCCGGGTGTGCCGGCCGAGTCGGTCGACGCCTACGTCGCGCGGCTGCGCGAGAAGGGGATCCTCGGCCTCGGTTTCGCCACGGGCATCATCCACGACGCCCTGCCGGAGGCGCTGGTCGACGCCTGCGCGCGGCAGGGCCTGCCGCTGTTCGAGGTCGCCGACCGCACGCCGTTCATGGCGATCATCCGGCACGTGGCCGACATCTCGGCGCGGGAGTCGCGGGAGGGGCTCGAGTGGTCGCTTGCCGCCCAGCGGTCGCTGGCGCGCGCCGCGCTGCGACCCGACGGACTGCAGGCGATCCTGCGCGAGCTGGAGAACCGTCTCGGCTGCTGGGTCGCCCTCTATGACGGGCTGGGCGACCGGGTGCGCGCATCCGCCGGGATCACGATGCCCGAGGAGCTGCGCGGCGAGGTGGAGGACGCGGTGCGGCTGGTGCTCTCGCGCGGAACACGCAGCGGCGCGCGGCTGAGCGCTGCCGACGGCGAGGTCACCCTGCAGACGCTGGGGCAGCGCGACAACCTGCGCGGCGTGCTCGCGGTGGGCACGCGGACGCCGCTCGACCCGGCGGGCACCGATCTCGTGGCGAGTGTGATCGCGCTCGCGAGCATCTCGCTCGAGCAGAGCCGCAGCCTCGAGGCGGCGCGACTGGACCTGCGCACCGGGCTGCTCGAACTGCTGCTGGCGGGCAGCACCGAGGTGGCGCAGCGCACCGCGCGACGGCTCTGGGGCGCGCTGCCGCCGGAGCCGGTGCGCCTGTCGGTGACGCCGGTCGCCGACGTGCCCGTGGCCTTCTTCACCGAGCTGGAGCTGTTCGCCGAGCGCAACGGCGACCGGCTGTTCTTCGCGCAGCGCGACGAGGAGCTGATCCTGGTCGCGCACGACGAGGAGGTGGTGCCCGGCATGCTCGCGCGGCACCGCCTTCTCGCGGGGGCATCGGCGCCCGTGCGGTGGGACGACCTCGGCCGCTCACTGGGCGAGGCGCGCCGCTCACTCGGCCTGGCCGCGCCCGACCGGCCCTTCGTGCGCTTCGACGACATGGCCGGGGCGGGCATGTTCGGCCTGCTCGAGCGGGCCGGCGCCGCCGAGGTGGCCCGGCGCACGCTGGAGCCGCTGACCGCGTCGGGGCGCGCGGACGCGCAGCTGCTGCTGGTGAGCGCGGCCACCTGGCTGCACTTCAACGGCGGCTGGGACCCGGCCGCCCGGCGCCTGCAGGTGCACCGGCACACCCTGCGTGCGCGGCTCACCCTCGTGGAGGAGGCGCTGTCGCTCGACCTCTCCCGCTTCGGCGACCGCGCCGAGCTCTGGGCGGCGCTGCGCTTCGGCGGCGTCGAGCCCCTGGCCTAGCCGCGCCGCCTGCCGCTGCCCCTGCCCCTGCCGCGCTGCCTGCTGCGCACTGCCGAATGAAGGAGATACCTGCCCGAGCGCCCGGCCTATGCGGCCAGACCGGCCGCCGCGCGGGTTTCTCCTTCATTCGGCAGCGGGTCAGTTCTGGGGGAAGCCGAGGTTGATGCCTCCGTGGCTCGGGTCGAGCCAGCGGCTGGTGATGGCCTTCTCGCGGGTGAAGAAGTCGAAGCCGGCCATCCCGTAGGCCTTGCTGCTGCCGAAGATCGAGTCCTTGAAGCCGCCGAAGGAGTAGTAGGCGACCGGCACCGGGATGGGCACGTTGATGCCGATCATGCCGACCTCGATCTCGTTCTGGAAGCGGCGGGCGGCGCCGCCGTCATTGGTGAAGATCGCGGTGCCGTTGCCGAAGGCGCCGGAGTTGATCAGCTGCACGCCGTCCTCGTAGCTCGCCACGCGCACGATCGAGAGCACCGGTCCGAAGATCTCCTCGGTGTAGGCGCGGGAGGTGAGCGGCACCCGGTCGAGCAGCGTGGGGCCGAGCCAGAATCCGTCCGCGGCGCCGTCGGGCTCGACGGTGCGGCCGTCGACCACGATGGTCGCGCCGTCCGCCTCGGCGATGTCGATGTAGCCGGCGACCTTGTCGCGGTGCGGCCCGGTGACCAGCGGGCCCATGTCGCAGTTGCGGCGGCCGTCACCGACGACCAGTCCGGACATCCGCTCGGTGATCTTGGCGACCAGCTCGTCGGCGACCGGCTCCACCGCGACGACGACGGAGATGGCCATGCAGCGCTCGCCCGCGGAGCCGAAGCCGGCGTTGATCGCGGAGTCGGCGACCAGGTCGAGGTCGGCGTCGGGCAGCACCAGCATGTGGTTCTTCGCCCCTCCGAGGGCCTGCACGCGCTTGCCGTTCTTCGCGGCGGTCTCGTAGATGTACTGGGCGATCGGGGTGGAGCCGACGAAGGAGATCGACTTCACATCCGGGTGGTTCAGCAGCCCGTCGACCGCCTGCTTGTCGCCGTGCAGCACGTTGAAGACGCCGTCGGGCAGCCCGGCCTCGGTGAACAGGGCCGCGAGCCAGTTGGCGCTGGACGGGTCCTTCTCGCTCGGCTTCAGCACCACCGTGTTGCCCACCGCGATCGCTATGGGGAAGAACCACATCGGCACCATCGCCGGGAAGTTGAACGGGCTGATGATGCCGACCACGCCCAGCGGCTGCTTGGTGGAGTAGACGTCGACGCCCGTGGAGACCTGCTCGGAGTACTCGCCCTTGATCAGGTGCGGGAAGCCGGTGGCCAGCTCCACCACCTCGAGGCCGCGGGTGATCTCGCCGAGCGCGTCGGAGATGACCTTGCCGTGCTCGGCCGTGAGGATGTCGGCGAGCTCGTGCTTGCGCTCGTTCAGCAGCTCGCGGAAGCGGAAGATGATCTGCTGCCGCTTCGTGATGGAGGTGTCGCGCCAGGCCGGGAAGGCGGCCTTCGCCGCGGCGACGGCGGCGTCGATCTCGGCCTGGTCGGCGAGCGCGACGCTCTTGGTCTGCTCGCCCAGCGCGGGGTCGAAGACCTCGGCGGTGCGTCCGCTCGCACTGACGACGATGGCGCCGTCGATGTAGTGCTGAACGATCGGGAGGGTGGTCGTGTCGGTCATGGCGTTCCTCGATCGAGTGCTGGATGGATGATTCTCCCCACAGTAGGAGCCGGCCCCCGCGCGCGGCGTACGACTATGTCGAGAGCGGATGACGCGGCTGGACAGAGTGGCAGCGAAAGGCGCGGCGCACGGACCGGCGCGCGGACCGGGGACGGGGCAGACTGGGAAGCCGCCTCAGTGGCCCGGCATCCCGCCGAGCCCGACGCGCCACCGTCGATCAAGGAGAACCATGTCCGTCACCTCGCTGCTCGACCTGCAGATCGCACCCGCCTCGGTCGCGGACGCCCCCGCCGTGATCTCGGGCGTGCTCGCCGCGACCCGCGCCTTCGACGGCAACCTCGGCGTCGACGTGCTGGTGGACACCGCCGACACCGCCCACTTCGTGGTCGTGGAGAGCTGGGCATCGCTCGCCCATGACGACGCCTACCGCGCCTGGCGCGCGACCTCCGAGGGCGCGAGCGAGCTGGGGAGCATCCTCGCCGCCGCCCCGACCCTCACCCGGTTCGAGCGCGCCGAGGCCTGAGCCCTCTGGAGCGCGGGCCGGCTGAAGCGCGGGCCCGCTAGCGCCGCCCCGGCGCGCACCCGGCTACCGCCTCTCGAGCACCTCCAGGTAGTGCGGGTTGCGCATGATGCCCAGCACGTTGCCGAAGGGGTCGATCACCGCGGCGCCGACGAAGTTCTCGCCGAAGTCGCGCGGTGGCTGGTGCGGCGTGGCGCCGAGCTCGATCAGCCGGTCGTAGGCGGCCTGGGCGTCGTCGACGTGCCAGTAGACGATTGCGCCGCCGGGGGCGGAATCGGCACTGCTCGAATCAGCGCCGCCCGAATCGGTACCGAGGTCGGGCAGGTACTTGCTGTCGAGAATGCCGAACTCGTTCTCGTAGTCGCCCACGCGGAACTCCACGTACTCGGTTCGCCTGAAGTAGGGCTCGATGCCGAGCACCTCGGTGTACCACTCGCGGGCCGCGTTCAGATCGGCCGCCTGGTAGGCGACGGTGGTGAGTCCTCGCAACATGGGATGTCCTTTCGCCGATGAAAGTGATGCCGTTGCGACGACGCTAGACCCGGCCGCCGACATCGCGGCAGGGGGCTGCCGCGCGCGCCGGTGCCGTCCCGGGTGTGCGCCGCCGCTACGCTGCGGGCATCCGCCTGCTGAGCACGCCGGCGAGCACCGCGACCACGACGCCCACGAGCGGCACCACGATCAGGCCCACGCGCAGCGAGCTCGCGTCGGCGACCAGCCCGACGATCGGCGGCGACAGCAGGAATCCGACGCGCATCAGCCAGCTCACGATCGTGAGGCCCGCGCCCGGCTTGAGCCCCGGCAGCTCGTCGGCCGCGTGCATGGCGGCGGGCACCAGGGTGGCGACGCCGAGGCCGGCGGCGGCGAATCCGAGGATCGTGCCGGGGATCGTGGGGACGAGCAGCGCGAACCCCATGCCGAGCGCCGCCACGATCCCGCCGGTGCGGGCCACCGCGCGCTGGCCGAAGCGGTCGACGAGCCGGTCGCCGACGAGGCGTCCGACGAACTGGGCGCCCACCAGCGCGATGAAGCCGAATGCGGCCACCGAGGCGCCGGCGCCGAGCGAGCCGGAGAGGTAGATCGCGGCCCAGGTGCTGCCCGCGTCCTCGACCACCGCGCCGCTCGCGGCGATGAGCACCAGTGCCACCAGCACCGCGTACTTGGCGATCCGGGCGCCGCGCACCGAGCGCAGCTTCGCGGTCGGCGAGGCGGCCGCGACCTCCTCCACCGGTTCGGGCCCACGCAGCGCCAGCCGGTAGGCCACCAGGCTCACCACGACGAAGAGGGCGGCGGATGCGCCCAGATGAACGCCGATCGGCACGCCGAGCCCCGCGGCCGCCGCGCCCATCAGGCCGCCGAGCACCGCGCCGATGCTCCACACCGCGTGGAAGGAGTTGAGGATCGAGCGTCGGTAGAGCCTCTGCACCCGCAGCCCGTGCGAGTTCTGCGCCACGTCGGTGATCGCGTCCATCGCCCCGGCGAGGAACAGCCCCGCGGCGAGCAGCGCCCACTGCGGCGAGAGGCCAGCGGCCAGCACGCCGAGCGCGGTGAGGATCGTGCCGGCCACCGCCACCCGCGACGACCGGAAGCGGCGGATGAGCGCGCCGGCCGCGAGGCCAGCCACGAGGGCCCCGAGCGGGAACGACGCCACCGCGATGCCGAACTCGGCGTTGCTGAGGCCGAGCGCCTCCTTGATCGCGGGGTACCGCGGCAGGAGGTTGGCGAAGATCGCGCCGTTGGTGAGGAACAGCAGCGCGACGGCGATGCGGGCGCGCCCGGCCTCGCGGCTCACGGGTGGGATCGACACGGGAACACCTCTCTGGAAAGACATGTACGAACGTACGCTAGTTGCGTACACTTGTACACATGCAGTATCCCGACACCTCCGCCGCCGACGATCTCGGCGGCGGCCACTCCGGCGGCGACCTTTTCGGCGGCGACACGAGAAGCAATCGAGAGCGGATGCTCGCCGGAGACCTCTACATCGCCGACGATCCCGAGATCGCCGCGGATACGCTCCGTGCCGAACGACTCGCCGCGGAGTACGCCACCGCCCACCTCGCCGACCCTTCCGCCGGCCGCGCGGTGCTCGTCGAGCTGCTCGGCTCGCTCGGGCAGGGGGCCGAGATCCGCCCTCCGCTGTTCGTCGACTACGGCAGGTACATCACGGTGGGCGCCGGGACCTTCATCAACTACAACCTCACCGCGCTCGACGTCGCTCCGATCACCATCGGTGCCGACTGCCAGATCGGCCCGAACGTGCAGCTGCTCACCCCGACCCACCCGGTGGCGCCGACGCCGCGGCGGGCCAAGCTCGAGGCCGCGCTGCCGATCACGATCGGCGACAACGTGTGGATCGGCGGCGGTGCCATCGTGCTGCCCGGCGTCACGATCGGCGAGAACAGCGTGATCGGCGCGGGGGCAGTGGTCACCAGGGATGTACCCGCCAACGTGGTCGCCGTCGGCAACCCGGCCCGCGTCATCCGCTCGATCGACGAGGACTGACGTGTCGGTGCGACGCGTCGACCCGGAGCGGCGGCAGCGCATCATCGACTGCGCCCTCGAGCTGATCGCCGAGGAGGGCGTGGCGGGGACGACGCACCGCAAGGTGGCGGCGCGCGCCGATGTGCCGCTCGGGTCGATGACCTACCACTTCGAGAGCATGGACGAGCTGCTGCGCGAGGCCTTCACGCTCTTCGCCGACCGGGTGGCCTCCCGGTTCGAGGCGCGGCTGGGGGCGGCGGGCGACCGGGCGCAGGCGACGGCGGCCGTGGTGGAGATCATCCACAGCGATGTGATCCGCTCCGACCAGGAGTTCGTGCTGCCGCTGGAGCTGTACGCGCTGGCGGCGCGGGTGCCGTTCTTCCGTTCGATCACGCAGGCGTGGATGGCCCGCAGCCGGGCCGCGCTCGAGCTGCACTTCTCCCCCGAGATCGCGATCGAGCTCGACGCGCTGATCGAGGGGCTCACCATCCACCGCGCCTTCGACCGCGAGCCGTCGCCGCGCAGCCTCACCGAGGAGGCGGTCGGCCGCATCGTGGGCGCGTAGGCGCTATTCCATCGACCAGACCGGGCGGATCTCGATACGGCCGAACCGGGCCATCGGGTGCTTCGCGGCGATCGCGACCGCCTCGTCGAGATCGGTGCAGCGGATCGTGTCGAAGCCGGCGAGCCGGTCGTCCGACTCGACGAAGGGGCCCGAGGAGACGACGGTCTCGCCGGCCCGCACGGCCACCGTCACCGCGTCGCTCGCCGGACGCAGCCGGTCGCCGCCGGTGCGCGCCCCGCGCGCCTCGAGCTCGGAGACCCACTCCCCGATGTTGTCCTCGGCGGGCACGTACTCCGGCGCCGTCGGGTCGGTGCAGATGAGCAGCAGGAACTCCATGGGTTCTCCCTCGATGGTCGGTGGTCTGTCTCGCAGGCTACCCGCGGGCGCTGCCCGATGACAGTGGCAAGGAGTACCGTCTGGCGCTATGACGCGCATCATCTACTACACCGCCACCACGATCACCGGCTTCATCGCCGACGAGAACAACTCGCTCGACTGGCTCTTCGCCGTCGACCAGGGCGGCAACGACGACCCGACGGAGGTCATGGCGCGCATGGGGGTGCTCGTCGAGGGCTCGACCACCTACCAGTGGGTGCTCGACCACGAGGGGCTGCTCGAGCATCCCGAGAAGTGGGCCGAGTTCTACGGCGACCGCCCCACCTACGTCTTCACCTCGAGGGAGCTGCCCGTACCCGAGGGCGCGGACGTTCGATTCCGGCGCGGATCGATAGCGGATGCGCTGCCCGAGTTGATGAGTGCGGCCGCCGGTCGGGACATCTGGGTCGTCGGCGGCGGCGATCTGGCCGGCCAGTTCATCGATGCCGGGGCGCTCGACGAGATCGTGCTCGCGGTCGCGCCGGTGACGCTCGTGACGGGAGCGCCCGTTCTTCCCCGGCGGCTCGAGTCCGCCGCGCTCAGGCTGGAGAGCGTGAGTCAGATGGGGCAGTTCGCGAAGCTGGTGTACTCGGTGGTGAAGCCCGCAGCATCCGCCTGAACCGAGAGAGCTCAGCGCTGCTCCCCCGCCTGCCGCTCACGGAACGCGATCATGTTCACCCGATTGGCGCAGCGCACGCTGCAGAAACGCTTGGACCCGTTTCGCGAGAGGTCCACGAGAAGGCCCGTGCAGTCATCCGCTTCACAGACGCGCAGGCGGCCCATCTCGTTCATGCGGATCACGTCGGTGAGGGCGAGCGACGCCTCGACACGGATGCGCTCCGCGAGTGGTGCGTCGGAGGCGGTGGCGTGCATGTGCCAGTCCGAGCCGTCGTGCCGGGTGAGGAAGGGGAGCGCCTTCGCGTCGGCGAGCATGCGGTTGACCTCGTCGACGGCCGCGTCGCGGTCGAGCGTCCAGACGCGGCGCAGCAGGTCGCGGGTGCGCTGCACGTCACGCAGTTCGCGGTCGTCGCCGTCGATGCGTCCGGAGTAGGCGTAGCGCACAAGCAGCGCGCCGAGCTGGTCGGTGCCGGCCAGCTCGTCGTCGCCGCTTCGGGATGCGCCGGGATCGGTGTTGCCGAGCGCGACCACGAACTCGAGGGACTCCTCGGTGTCTGGGGCGAAATGCATCTCGGCTCCTTGCCGTAGCGGTCGGGGTGCCCGGTGGCCGTCAGGGGCATAACCACCATAGGGCGTGACGGATGTCGCGGCTTGACTCCGACGTAACGTCAGGGTCTTGGCTGGGGCCATGCGAACAGTCCCCGCCCTCTACCTCGCCTCCTACGCCCTCTCGGTGCTCGGCAACTCGATCGCCGCGGTCGCCCTCCCACTGCTCGTGCTGCAGACCACCGGCAGCCTGCTCTCGACGGGAACGCTGGCGGCGGCCACCGCGATCCCGGCCTTCCTGGCCGGGCTACTCGCGGGCGTCGTCATCGACCGGGTCAACCGGCGGTCGTCGTCGATCGTGACCGACCTGGTCTCGGCGGCCTCGATCGCCGCGCTGCCGCTGGTCGATCTCGCCACCGGGTTGAACCTCGGCTGGTTCATCCTGTTCAGCATCGTCGGCGCGGTCGGCGATGTGCCGGGGCTGACAGCGAGGGAGGCGATGCTCCCCGCCATCGTGCGCCACGGCCCGCTCACCGCCGAACGGCTGATCGGGCTGCGTGAGGGCATAGGAGCGCTGATGATGCTCGTCGGCCCAGCCTCGGCCGGAACCCTGATGACCGTCTTCGACGGCTCGACGGTTCTCTGGATCACAGCGGGCACGTCGCTGGCCGCGGCGCTGCTGACGATGCTGATTCCGCGCCGGGTCGGCGTGATCCCGGGACTGGGCGGCGCGGCATCCGCTCTCGGCGTGTCTGCGGGGCTGGCGCCGGGGCGGTTGTCGCCCGCGCGCGGGCTGTTGGGACGCGGTCGGACAGGACGCGGTAGGTCGGGACGCAGCATGTCAGGACGCAGCGTGTCGGGGCGCGGCTGGTCGGGGCGGCCTGCCGCCGCCGCCTTCCGCGAGCTGGCGGAGGGGTGGCGTGTGCTGTTCCGCACCAATCGCTTTGTGAGGGCGGTCACCCTGCTCAACCTGATGATGATCGTCGCCCTCAGCTCACTGCAGGGACTCGTGCTGCCCGCGCACTTCGCGCTGATCGAGGAGCCGGGGATGCTCGGTTTTGTTCTCACCGCCCTGGCCGGCGGCTCGCTCCTGGGAGGGGTGGTCTACGCGTGGCTCGCCAGGGCGGGGGCGCGCAGGCGGTGGTTCGTGGTCGGGGTCATCGGAACGGTGATCGGCATCGGCGTCATCGGCGTGCTGCCGCCCCTGGCCGTGCTGTTCGCGGGCGCTTTCGTTCTCGGCATATCGGCCGGCATGTTCGGCAGCCTGATCGGGGTGCTGATGATCGAGGCCATCCCCGAGCAGATGCGCGGGCGCATCATGGGCACGCAGAACTCGCTCATGATGCTCGCCGCCCCCGTAGGCATGGTGCTCGTGTCGCTGGTGGGCGCGCACTTCGACCTTCGGACCGCCGGGATCGTGGTGGCGGTACTCTGGGCGGTCACGGGGATCTGCGCTCTCGCCGCTCCCGCACTGCGCCAGCTCGAGCCCGCGGAAGGATCGCCCGACGATGAGAAGCAGTGAGCTCGCCTCCCTCGCCGGCGTGACGGTACGCACCCTGCGGCACTACCACCAGGTGGGCGTGCTCCCCGAGGCCGAGCGCGGCAGCAACGGCTATCGCGACTACACAGTGCACGACCTCGTGCGCCTGCTGCGGATCAAGCACCTCGCCGCGCTCGGACTCCCCCTCGAGCGGATGCCGGCGGTGCTCGATACGGAGGCCGCCGACCACGTCCCGCTGCTCGACGAGCTCGAGGGTGCCATCGATGCGGAGATGGCCCGGCTCGCGTCGCAGCGCGACCTGATCCGGGTGCTTCGCGCCAACCGGTCGGCGCCGGACCTGCCACCGGACCTCGCTCCCTTCGTCGCGCTGCTCGCCACCGGCGCTGAGTCCTCCACCCTCGCCCGGATCGACCGGGACCAGTCCGTGCTGCTCGCGCACCTCGTGGGAGATGCGGGGATGCCGCAGCTGGTCAGCGCGTTCGAGCTCCTGTCGCGGCCGGGCATCCGCGAGGCAGCACTGGCACTCTCCCACGAGCTCGAATCGCTGGCGGATGACGCGGACGACTCCGTCGTCGACGCCCTCGTCGACCGGTACGCGCGCTGGAGCGCTCCACTCGTCGCCGAGCTTGGACCGCTCTTCACGGCTGCACTGAGCGACGAGGCCGCCGCCGAGCGGCTGCTGCTCAGCCACAGCGACGGGCTGCTCAACGCCGCCCAGCGCTCGGTGTTCACTCGGCTGGCAGCGCGCTTTCCCGCTGAGCAATCGGGATAGCTCTGCGGAATGCCCCATGCGGCGAATGGTCTAGTGCTCATCAGCCGGCCTTTCGGAGTGCGTTGAGTCTCGCGATGCGGGACTTGCCCAGGGGTATCCACCTCTGGTCGGGGTCGATCCAGGGTGGTGCGAGCAAATGGGGTCTGCCGCGGATCATCCGCATCTCGAAGTTCGAGTCGGGGAGCATCGCGTGGTGGAAGGGGCAGAGCAGGACGGCGTTGTCGATGTGGGTGGGTCCGCCTTCGGAGAAGGGGATGACGTGGTGGCCTTCGCAGGATCCGGCGCGGGCGCCGCAGCCGGGCCAGACGCAGCCGCCGTCGCGGACGAGCAGGCCGCGGATCTGTTGGGCGGTGAACAACCGGTTGTGCTTGGTCAGGAAGAGGATCTCGCCGTTGTCGCCCTCGACGACGGTGGCGTAGCCGTTGGCCTCCACGATCCGCCGGATCGCGGTCGCGGACAGCGGGTCGTCGATGCCCTCGACCACGCCGACGCCCTTGCCGTCCTTGAGATCCTGCAGGCTGATGACGGCGGTGACCTGCGCGGTCGGCCGCATGCTCCCGGGGCTGGTGTCAGTGCTGCGGAGCCCGGCGGTGATCAGTCCGGTGAAGACGTCGTGCTGGCGCTGCACGAGGGTGCGCGGGTCCTTCGCGACCTGGGCCACCAGCGCGTCGAGGGCGTCGCCGTCGGGATGGATGGGCGGGTCCGGGTCGGTGCGCGGATCCGAATGCGGATCACTGTCGCTGGCGACCGGGTCGATCTCCAGGCCGTCCAGGGTCGTGCCGCCGGTGTCGGGATCGGGCTCGCCGTGGAGAGTCCGGTCGGTCTTCAGGCCGGCGAGAACTGCGCCGCCGGTGTCGCCGTCGAGGCCAGGGTCGGGTTCGGCGCTGAAGCCGCCGGCGGGGTCGTACCGGCCGCCGTCCACCGCGGTCAGGAACCGCGGCTTCGTCGCCTTGAACGCCTCCTCGAACGCCGCCTTCAGCAGCGCCGCCGGCACCAGCTCCATCTCCCCGGAGAACGGCACCAGCCCGTCCCGCTCCCTCCCGAACCGGAACGCCCGCTTGCGGTGCGCCCGCTCCTCCCGCGGCTCCGCACCGTCGGGGTCGAGGAACTCCCGCCAGAGGACGGCCTGCACCCCGATCTCGTCGGCGGTGTCGGTGCTCGCGGCGCCGACCAGCTCCGATTCGGCGCAGGCGATCTCCTCGTCCGTCGCGGTGCGGGCGGCCTCGTCCATCGCCTTCACGATCCGTGCGGCGGCTTCCACCCCGATATCCCCGGACACCAGTGCCTGGTGCACGGCGGGGTGGAACGGCTCCAGCACGGTCCCGTCGATCGTCGCCCGGGAACGCGTCGCCGTGCCGAGCTTCATCCGCCGCGCGGCCTCCGCGTTCGACACCCGGGTGAGGAACGCGACCAGCATCACCGCCTTCCCCTGACCGAGACGCACCGCCAACGAGTCATGGCCCAGACCAGGCGCCGACCGGTCCGCCAGCTCACCCGCGGCCGCCACCCGGGCGGCATCGACCAGCCGCCCGGCCTCCTCGACCGCGACCGTGAAGGCGCACAGCTCCTCGTCGGAGGCGCCTGTGAGACGCGCGCCGGCGAACCCGGCGAGGTCCTGCTGGAGGCCCCGCATCCGCTCGATTAGCTCTGCTGTTTCCGTCATGCCCACATAGTGATACCAACCACCGACATTCGAAGAACAGCAGACCAGAACCGTTATTTACAGTGGACAACCCCGACGAAACCCGCCCTGTGGAGGAGAGGACGGCTACCGCACGACCCCGTCATTCGGCGCCGAATCGACGATCACGGCGTCCAGCGCGTCGCGCGCCCGGAGCAGCCCGCTGATGGCCAGGTCGAGCCGCTTCCGCTCGGCGAGCAGGCGCTCCGACAGAAACTCCGTGCGCGTGGAGGTGGCCAGGATGCACGGGAGCAGCTCCGCCATCGTGGTGCTGCTCAAGCCCGCCGCGAACAGCTGCTGGATGAGCTCGACCCGCGCGACCGCGGCGTCGGGATACCGGCGCTGTCCGCTGGGAGTGCGGTCCGCGGCGAGCAGCCCCTGCTCCCCGTAGTACCGCAACGACCGCACGCTGACGCCCGTGGCATCCGCTAATTCGCCTATGCGCACGACCTTGCCCCTCACAGTGATGTCAGCATCTACGGTAGCGGCATGACTCAGAACAACGCAGTACGCCAGCTCCGCATCGTTGTGGAGACCACTGATTTCGACGCCGCCGTCGCCTTCTACCGCGACGCCCTCGGCCTGCCCGAGGAGGCCGCGTTCGAGGGTGAGGACGACGCCCGGGTGATGATTCTCGACGCCGGCCGCGCCACCCTCGAACTCTCCAACCCCGCGCAGGTGCGGCTGATCGACCGGGTCGAGGCCGAGGGCTCGCCGAGCGCGCGGATCCGCATCGCCTTCGAGGTCGACGACGCGCAGACCACCACCGACACCCTGGTCGAGGCCGGGGCAACCCTGGTCGCCAGCCCGCGCGAGACCCCCTGGCGGTCGCTCAACTCGCGCATGGAGGCTCCGGCCGGACTGCAGGTGACCCTGTTCCAGGAGCTGGACCGGTCACAGAACACCCCCGCACCCGGTCTTAGCTGAGCAACCGAGGGCACACCGCCCCGGCTGGGCCAGTCCATCCTGATCGGCCTCGAGTTCCTGGTCGCCGCCGACATCGTGCGCACGGTGGCCGTGAGCGCCACGCTGGAGAGCGTCGCGGTGCTCGCCACGATCATCCTGGTCCGCACCTTCCTGAGCTTCTCGCTCGAGCTCGAGATCACCGGGCGCTGGCCCTGGCAGTCCGCGCCCCCGGAGGCGTAACTACTCGCGCCTGCCCAGCAGCTCGCGGCGGAAGACGACGATCCCGGCGACCAGCACAACGAAGCCGGCCACGATGCCCACGATCGTGAGCGGCCCGCGGCCCTCCCCCGAGGTGCCGAAGAAGGTGGTGCCGGAGAACAGGAAGGTCGCCGCGACGAAATACCAGACAGCGGTGCCGCCCGGTGTCTGCGGCTTCTTCGCCTCTTCCATAGGGACTCCCAACCAAAAAGATGAAGCAGCGGATGCAGACCGACGCTACGCAGGACGGCCAGCGTCCGCCTCCCCCGGGAGACGGAAACGCGGCAGCAGACCGCCTATGCGCCGACGTAGAGCGCCAGGTGCTCCCCGGTGAGGGTGGACCGCGCCGCCACCAGCTCGGCCGGGGTCCCCTCGAAGACCACCAGCCCGCCGTCGTGCCCGGCGCCCGGACCGAGGTCGATGATCCAGTCGGCGTGGGCCATCACGGCCTGGTGGTGCTCCACCACGATCACCGACTTGCCGGAGTCGACCAGTCGGTCGAGCAGCCCGAGCAGCTGCTGAACATCGGCGAGGTGCAGCCCGGTGGTCGGCTCGTCGAGCACGTAGACGTCGCCCGAGGCGCCCATCTGCGTCGCCAGCTTGAGCCGCTGCCGCTCGCCGCCCGACAGCGTGGTGAGTGCCTGGCCGAGGCTGATGTAGCCGAGTCCCACGTCGGAGAGCCGCCCGAGGATGGTGTGCACCGCCGGGATCCGCGCGTCTCCCGAGGCGAAGAACGGCAGCGCCTCGGCCACCGGCATGGCGAGCACCTCGCTGATGTCGCGGCCGCCGAGCTGGTACTCCAGCACGGAGGCGTCGAAGCGCTTGCCCTCGCAGACCTCGCAGGTGCTGGCCACCGTGGCCATCATGCCGAGGTCGGTGAAGACGAGGCCGGCGCCGTTGCAGTTGGGGCAGGCGCCCTCGGAGTTGGAGCTGAACAGCGCGGGCTTCACACCGTTCGCCTTCGCGAAGGCCTTGCGGATCGGCTCCAGCATGCCGGTGTAGGTGGCCGGGTTGCTGCGCCGCGAGCCCTTGATCGCGCCCTGGTCGATCGCAACCACGTGCTCGAGCGACGCCACCGATCCGTGGATGAGCGAGCTCTTGCCGGATCCGGCCACGCCGGTGACGACCACGAGCACACCGAGCGGGATGTCGACGTCGACGTCGCGCAGGTTGTGGTGGCTCGCCCCGCGGATCGGCAGGCTGCCGGTCGACTCGCGCACCGAGGGGCGCACCGACGCGCGATCGTCGAGGTGCTGCCCGGTGAGGGTGTCGCTGGCGCGCAGCGCGTCGACGGTCCCCTCGAACATGATCGACCCGCCCTCGGCGCCGGCGCGGGGACCCAGGTCCACCACGTGGTCGGCGATGGCGATCGCCTCCGGCTTGTGCTCGACGACGAGTACGGTGTTGCCCTTGTCCCGGAGCTGCAACAGCAGTCCGTTCATCCGCTGGATGTCGTGGGGATGCAGCCCGATGGTCGGCTCGTCGAAGACGTAGGTGACGTCGGTGAGCGAGGAGCCGAGGTGGCGGATCATCTTTGTGCGCTGCGCCTCGCCGCCGGAGAGCGTGCCTGCCGGGCGATCGAGCGAGAGGTAGCCGAGGCCGATCTCGGCGAAGGAGTCGAAGAGGTGCTGCAGCGCCGCGAGCAGCGGGGCCACCGAGGGCTCGTCGAGGGCGCGCAGCCACTCCGCGAGGTCGCTGATCTGCATCGCGCAGGCGTCGGCGATGCTGATGCCGCCCACCTTCGAGGAGCGCGCGCCCTCGTTCAGCCGGGTTCCGCCGCAGTCGGGGCAGGTGGTGAAGGTGACGGCGCGGTCGACGAAGGCGCGGATGTGCGGCTGCATCGCCTCCCGGTCCTTCGACAGCATCGACTTCTGCAGCCGGGTCACCAGGCCCTCGTACGACAGGTTCATGTCGCCGATCTTCACCTTGGTCGGCTCCTTGTAGAGGAAGTCGTGCCGCTCCTGCTCGCTGTAGTCGCGGATCGGCTTGTCGCCGTCGACGAAGCCCGAACCGGAGTAGATCCTCACACCCCAGCCGTCCGGGGTGTAGCCCGGGATGGTGAGCGCTCCCCCGTTGAGCGACTTCGAGTCGTCGAAGAGCTGCGCCAGGTCGATGTCGTTGACCTTGCCCATCCCCTCGCAGCGGGGGCACATGCCGCCGGTGATGCTGAAGGTGCGGCGCTCCTTCGCGCTCGTCTCCCCGCGGTCGACGGTGACGGCCCCGGAGCCGGTGGCGGATGCCACGTTGAAGGAGAAGGCCTGCGGCGAGCCGATGTGCGGCTCGCCGATGCGGCTGAACAGGATGCGCAGCAGCGCGTTGGCGTCGGTGGCGGTGCCCACTGTGGAGCGCACGTTCGCGCCCATCCGCTCCTGGTCCACGATGATCGCGGTGGTGAGTCCCTCGAGTACGTCCACGTCGGGGCGCGCGAGCGACGGCATAAAACCCTGCAGGAACGCGCTGTAGGTCTCGTTGATCATGCGCTGCGACTCGGCGGCGATCGTGCCGAAGACGAGCGAGCTCTTGCCCGAGCCGGAGACGCCGGTGAACACGGTCAGCCGCCGCTTCGGGATGTCGACGCTCACGTTCTTGAGGTTGTTCTCGCGCGCGCCCTGCACGCGGATCAGGTCGTGGCTGTCGGCTGTCGTCATGGTGTCTCCCGAGATGAGGCGGTGAAGCGGGGTGAGGCGATGAACAGATAGAGCGGATGCCGCGGCCGGCTCGGCCGGACCACCTCCGAGCCTAGAGGCGGCGTGCGACACCTCATAGACGTCACCCCTAGAGTCGAGCCATGAGTGCACAGAGGATCGCGATCGTCACGGGCGTCGGACGCCGCCGCTCCATCGGGGCGCGCCTCGCCGTCGGGCTGGCCGCCGACGGCTGGGACCTGGCGCTCAACTTCTGGCGTCCCTACAACGACCGCGTCCCGCTCGAGCACGGCGAGGCGGACCCGGAGGCGATCGCCGAGGAGTGCAGGGCGCTCGGCGGGCGGGTGGTGCTGGCGCCCGCCGATCTCGGCGACCCGGAGGCCCCCGCCGCGATCGTGCGCGCCGCGGCCGAGCTCGGCCCGGTCACCGGGCTGGTGATGTCGCACTGCGAGTCCGTCGACAGCTCGATCCTCACCACCGACCTCGAGAGCTGGGACCGCCACTTCGCGGTGAACGCCCGCGCCACCTGGCTGCTCATCAAGGCGCTCGCCGAGCAGCTGCCTCCGTCGGCCGTCGCTGGCGAGCCGGGTGCGCGCATCGTCGCGCTCACCAGCGACCACACCACGCACAACCTGCCCTACGGCGCGAGCAAGGGCGCCCTCGACCGGATCGTCGTGGCCGCGGCGAACGAGCTCGCCGACCGCGGCGTGCGCGCGAACGTGGTGAACCCGGGACCGATCGACACCGGGTGGATGGACGACCAGACCCGCAGCTGGGGCGTCGCGGCCACACCGGCGGGCCGGCTGGGCACCGCCGACGACACGGCCAACCTGGTGCGCTTCCTCTTCTCCGACGCCGGCTCCTGGATCAACGGGCAGATCCTCTACAGCAACGGCGGCTTCGCGACGGGCTGAGCGGCGCCGCGCCGGCTTCGCACCGCGCCGCGCACCGCACCGCACCGCTCACTGCGCCGCGAGAAACTCCCGCACCGCGAAGGTGACGAACGCCTCGCGCTCGGCGAGCAGCCCGTGGCCCGCGCCCGGCACGATGCACAGCTGCCCGCGCGGGATCGAGGTGGCCATCAGCCGGCTGTGGTCGAGGGCGACCACGTCGCGGTCGCCGGCCATCACCAGCACGGGGACGGCGATCCGGGTGAGCGCCGCCCGATCGATCTGCGGCTCGGTGGTCCACAGCTCCATCAGCCTGGCGAGCACAACGTCGGCGTGCTGCGGTCCGTCGGGCGAGAGCTCGGCGTAGATCTCCCGGCTGCGGTCGGGCGCGCCCTCGGCGGGCGGGAAGAGCCCCTCGGCGCCCTCGGCCACGAACCCCGAGGGATCGAGATTCCCGCTGATGGAGACGAGAGAGCGGATGCGGCCCGGGTGCTCCAGCGCGAGCAGCAACCCGATGATCGCGCCGTCGCTGAAGCCGACCACGTGCGGAGCCGCGACACCGGCGGCGTCGAGGTAGGCGAGTGTCTGCGCGACGCTCCGTTCGTACGAGAACGGGCCGCCCTCATCCGCTGACCGACCGTGCCCGGGGCGCTCGGGCGCGTGCACGGCGAAGCCGGCATCGGCGAGCGCGTCCATCTGCGGGCGCATCGCCTCGATCGAGCTGAAGCCGCCGTGCAGCAGCAGTACCGGCTCGCCGGAGCCCCGCACCTCGTGGTAGATCTCGGTGCCGGTCATGCTGCCATTGTGCCCGACCGCTCAGTGCAGCAGCAGCTCGAGCTGCTCGACCACGAGGTCGGGCCGCGAGACGAAGGGGTGGTGCCCGGTCGGCAGCTCCAACGAACGCGTCGCGCGCGCGGCGTGGAAGCGCTGCAGCCCGACCGACGTGCTGCGGTCCTCGGCGCAGACGAGATAGGTCGAGTCGACCCCCTCCCAGCCGGCCGCCGTGGTGGGCGTCATGAACGCCGCGGCGGACTGCGCCGTGATGCGCTCCCAGGCGTCGCGGCGGGTCGCCTCGTCGGCGTCCTGCAGAAAGCGGGCGCCGGAACTCGCCGCGTCGTAGCCGGCGAGCGCGAGGGTGCCGTCGTCGTTGCCGGCGATCGAGACCGGGTCGCTCTCGCCGCTCATGATCGCGGCCTGCGACTGGCCGATGTCGGGCAGGTACGACGAGACGTAGAGCAGCCGCGCCACGGCCGGGTGCCGCCCGGCCTCGGCGATGACGGTGCCGCCGTAGGAGTGGCCGACGACGATCGCGGAGTCCACTCCGTCGAGCTCGTCGCGCAGGGCCGCCGCATCGGCCACGAGCCCGCCGGCGACCTGGTCGGGGGTCGTCTCGCCGCAGGACGGCAGGAGGAGGGAACGGCTGCGGATGCCGGTGCGCTCGCGCAGCAGCTCGGCCGCCGGACGCCACCACCACTCCCCGTCGCGCACCAGCGCGCCGTGCACGAATACGAGCTCCATCGGGTGCCTCCTCCTCGGGTGTTTCGCCTGACAGTCGACAGGCTAGGGCTCCGTTCGCGGTTTCGGACCCGGTCGGCGCGGAACGCTGTGCGCCGACCGCGAACAACGCCGCGCGCGGGGCTCGCGAGACCGAGTCGGGCGGCGCCTAGGTGTACTGAGCCATCAGGTGGGTGACACTCGGTTGATGGGTGTTCCGCCGATGCCGGTGTGGATGCGTTCAGTGTTGTAGTAGTTCAGCCAGGGGGCGAGGGCGTCAGCCCTTGCCTGGTT
>Ga0247732_10000037_pt1 | contig 94138 bp, 78 predicted proteins | sample UWRJL163409C2_FD_180940 | JGI IMG/M metagenome (GOLD analysis project Ga0247732, IMG submission 180940) | Plant litter microbial communities from Arlington Agricultural Research Station in Wisconsin, United States - UWRJ-L163-409C-2 | ecosystem: Environmental > Terrestrial > Plant litter >... | reverse complement strand
TGTCGTTGCCGACGACGTTCATCTTCGACGCCGACGGTCGGCAGCGGTACCGCAGCTCGGGCGTACCCAAGGCCGCTGACCTGCGGTCCGCTCTCGAACCGCTATTGGCCTGACGGCCCTGTCATTGGGTAAGCTCTCGGCCGTGTCCACCCGCGTTGAGCACGAGCTCATCAAGCGCCGCGCAGTAGATCTGTGCCGCGTCGCGGTCTGTTGTCGTTGTTGTAGCTGCTGAGTAGCTGCGCGCACTGCGCGTCGCCTCGGAGCAGCCGCTAAGGCATGCCCACGCCCAGCCTCGTCACAACAGCAGGAGTACACCGTTGCCGAACCAGAGCACCACACCAGACCAGGTCGACGTCAGGGGACCGCGTTTCACGGCGTGGGTGACCACGGCGGTCCTGGTGATCGCCCTGCTGATCTCGGCGTTTAGCTCGATTGCGGCCGCGATTCTGCTTGGGGTCCAGGCGGCGGTGTTCGCGGTCGGCGCGCTCGGTGGTCCGCGCAAGCACCCCTTTGGCCGGGTGTTCGCCACGTTCGTCGCGCCCCGGCTTGGTCCGGTGACCGAGCGCGAGCCCGTGCCGCCACTCAAGTTCGCGCAGCTGGTCGGGTTCGTGTTCGCGGTCGCCGGGACCGTCGGCTTCGCCACGGGGCTGGTGGCCCTTGGCCTCGCGGCCACGGCGCTCGCACTGGTCGCCGCCTTCCTCAACGCCGCCTTCGGGATCTGTCTCGGCTGTCGGCTCTACCCGCTCGTCACCCATCTCCGCTCCACTGCGTCCCCCGCCTAACCTGTCGAATACTGAAGCAACCGAAGGGATTTCATCCATGGCACGCTCCGACGTCCTGGTCAGCACCGAGTGGGCCGAGAACAATCTCGACGCCCCCAACACCGTCTTCGTCGAGGTCGACGAGGACACCAGCGCCTACGAGGACGGCCACATCGCCGGCGCCGTCCGGCTGGACTGGAAGACCGAACTGCAGGACCCGGTCAAGCGCGACTTCGTCGACCAGCAGCAGTTCTCCAAGCTGCTGTCGGACAAGGGCATCGCCAACGACGACACCGTCGTTCTTTACGGCGGCAACAACAACTGGTTCGCCGCCTACGCCTACTGGTACTTCAAGCTCTACGGCCACGAGAACGTCAAACTGATCGACGGTGGCCGCAAGCGCTGGGAACTCGACGGTCGCCCGCTGGTCACCGAGGTGCCTGACCGGGCCGCCACGTCGTACACCGCCTCGGCGCCGAACACCGCGATCCGCGCCTTCCGCGACGAAGTGATCGCCGCGATCGGTACCAAGAACCTCGTCGACGTCCGCTCCCCCGACGAGTTCTCCGGCAAGATCCTCGCGCCGGCCCACCTGCCGCAGGAGCAGAGCCAGCGCGCCGGCCACATCCCCACCGCCGTCAACGTGCCGTGGAGCAAGGCTGCCAACGAGGACGGCACCTTCAAGTCCGACGAGGACCTCGCCAAGCTCTACGAAGCCGCAGGCCTGGACGGCTCCAAGGAGACCATCGCGTACTGCCGCATCGGGGAACGCTCCTCGCACAGCTGGTTCGTCCTGCAGGAACTGTTGGGACATCGGAATGTCAAGAACTACGACGGTAGTTGGTGTGAATACGGCTCCCTCGTGGGCGCCCCGATCGAGTTGGGAAGTTGATATGTGCTCTGCACCCAAGCAAGGACTGACGTTGCCGGCCAGCGTTGACCTCGAAAAGGAAACGGTCATCACCGGTCGCGTCGTCGACGGTGCCGGTCAGACCGTCGGCGGGGCGTTCGTGCGCCTGCTCGACGCCTCCGACGAGTTCACCGCCGAGGTCGTGGCGTCGGCGACCGGTGACTTCCGCTTCTTCGCCGCCCCCGGCACCTGGACGCTGCGCGCCCTGTCGCCTGCGGGCAACGGCGACGCCAGCGTTGCGCCGTCCGGCGCCGGGATCCACGAAGTCGACGTCAAGGTCGCCTGAGCTTCACCAGGGGAGCGGTGCCCACGTGAGTCGCGGGCACCGCTGCGGACCCGGAACCCCCGGTCGCCGCACTCCTGGATAGCGCAACTAGAATCTACGACGTGGTTCTCTTCTTCGAGATTCTGCTCATCGTGGCAGTCGTCGTCATCACCTGGTTCGCCGTCTATGCGGTGTACCGGCTGGTCACCGACGAGTTGTGACGGCAGACGACATCCCCGAGGTCCCTGGCGAGGCGACGGAGCCCGAGGGTTCGGGGAGTTCGGTAATCCCAGGTTCGGGTGACCGCGCGCTGGCGACCGCCGCCGAGCGCGCCAAGATCACCGCCGCGCGGAACATTCCCGCGTTCGACGATCTGCCCGTTCCCACCGACACGGCCAACCTCCGCGACGGCGTCAGCCTCAACGATGCGCTACTGGCCCTGCTGCCGCTCGTCGGCGTCTGGCGCGGCGAGGGCACCGGTCGTGGCGCGGACGGCGACTACCCGTTCGGCCAGCAGATTTCGGTGTCCCATGACGGCGGCGAGTATTTGACCTGGGAAGCGCGTTCCTGGCTGCTGTCGGAGACCGGCGAGTACGTGGGTCCGTCGCTCCGGGAATCCGGCTTCTGGCGCTTCGTCAACGACCCGGATGATCCCGCGGAAACCCAGGCAATCGAGCTTCTGCTTGCCCATTCCTCCGGTTATGTCGAATTGTTCTACGGCCACCCCTTGAACCAGTCCTCGTGGGAACTGGCCACCGATGCCCTGGCCCGTAGCAAGTCCGGCGTCCTCGTCGGTGGCGCCAAGCGGCTCTACGGCATCGTCGAGGGCGGTGACCTGGCGTACGTCGAAGAACGCGTCGACGCCGACGGCGGGCTCGTTCCACACCTCTCGGCGCGGCTGACGCGACACGTCGGCTAGTGCGACTGCAAAGCCTTGCCGTAGCGGTGGCCGCGACGTGCCTGCTGGCGTCGTGCGCCACGGAATCATCCGAACCGAAGTCACCCGAACCCGCTGCCCCGCCCGACACGTCGAGCGCGCACGGATCGCTTGCCGAGTGCCTCTCCAAGCACGGCGTGCCCGCGGCCGTCGGCCCGGCCGTGGCGGCGCCGCCCGGGGTCGCCGAGAACACCTGGCGTGACGCGATGCGGGATTGCTCGCCGCTCGGTCCCGGGCCTGCGAACTAGCCCCGGACATGGAGCGGCCCCCGAGCCGTTGGTTCCTGGTTGGACGGACCGAGGGGCTCGGGGGCCGGGTGACTGCTGGGAATTCGCCAGCGCACGCTGGTAAACACCCGGTGCTGCTAGCGGGCAGCCACCTCACTTGTCCATGAGTCAATCAAATTCTCGGACCACCTCCTTTCACGTGTGAAATCGAAGGTACCCCCGTAACCCGGTGTCGGCAACCGATTTTCGGCGACAAATCAGTCCGCCCCACCGACGGCCTCGTCGACGATCTCGGCCATGTCGATCGACCCGTCGCCGGCGGCCAAGACTGCACCGTCCAGCGTGTGCACCCGCGCCGCCAACGTGATGCTTGAAAGCAACCAAACCCCCTTGGCGGCAAGGAGATCCGACGTTCGGAGCGGACGCTCCTCACACGTTTTGCCGCGTCGGCGGGCGACGTCGAACATCGCCGCGACCGTGGTGCCGGCGAGGATGGGCAGCGTGCTCGGCGGTGTCGCCAACACGCCGTCTTCTGCGACGATCACGACGTTCGACCGTGGGCCTTCGAGCACGAATCCGTCGCTGCTCGTCAACACCACGTCACCGACTCCGAGACGCTGAGCGTGGCGCAGCGCAGCGGCATTGGCGGCGTAGGACAGCGACTTCACTCCGGCGATCGACCACGGAGTCGGGGCAGAACCAGCTGGGCAGTCGGCCACGGAGAACCCCCGATCAAGCGTCATCGCCGACACCCCGTCCCGCCGCGCGACCAGTACCCGATCTGGCATCGGCGAGACGGTGACGAAGCCAATCGGTTCGCCATCGCGGCCACGGCCGAACACCAACCGCATGACCGCGTCGCCGGCGCCCGGCCACGCCTGGGCCGCCGACGCGACGGCGGTCCGCCATTGGGGCGCGTCCGGCGGCGCCAAGCCGACAGTCGACGCGGAACGCGCGAGCCGGTCGAGGTGCGCGCCGATCAGGCATCCGTGCCCGTTTCGGAGCAGCAGGGTCTCGAAGACGCCGTCGCCGCGCGCGAACAGCGGATCGTCGGCGCGGCCGACCGGCTGGCTCGCGGGGACGACCTCGCCGGCGAGGGTGACGACGATCTCGCCGGTGGACGCCATGGGGCCTGAGGATAGTGCGGGTCGACCTCCGTACGCTGGAAGGATGTCTGCCGTCCCCGCTCCAGAGTCCGGTCCCGACGCGGGCGCCACGTGGCACTACGGCGACCCCTTCGGGGAGCAGCGTGCCGCGCAGAATGGCGTCGTCCTGGTGGATCGATCACATCGCGCCACCATCGCGCTCACCGGCGACGAGCGGCGCAAGTGGCTGCACACCATCTCCACCCAGCACGTCGTCGACCTCCCCGACGGCGCCGTCGTCGAGAATTTGAGCCTCGACGTGCAGGGACGTGTCGAAGATCACTGGTTGCAGACCCAGCTGGACGGGGTCACCGTCATCGACACCGAACCATGGCGCGGCGAGCCGCTGCTGGCCTACCTGCGCAAGATGGTCTTCTGGGCCGCCGTCGTCGTCGAGCCCGCCGATCTCGCCGTGTTGTCGCTTCTCGGCCCGCGGGTTGGCGATCCCGCCGTCTTGGCGGCCGTCGGCATCCCCGCCCTTCCCACCGTGGCATCGGCATCACCGCTGGCAGACGGCGGTTTCGTCCGCACACTGCGCGCGGACGAGGTCGACCTGGTGGTGCCACGCGACGCGGTGCCGGCGTGGCGCGCCAAACTTCTCGCGGCAGGCGTCCTGCCCGCGGGCATCTGGGCCTACGAAGCGCACCGCGCAGCGGCCGTCCGGCCACGGCTTGGCGTCGACACCGACGAGCGGACCATCCCGCACGAGGTCGGCTGGATCGGCGGCCCCGGCGAGGGTGCCGTTCACCTCGAGAAGGGCTGCTACCGAGGTCAGGAGACCGTGGCGCGCGTCCACAACCTCGGTAAGCCGCCGAGGATGCTGGTCCTGTTGCAGCTGGACGGGTCCGCGGACCGGCCTGCGACCGGTGATCCCGTGCTCGCCGGCGGCCGCTCGATCGGGCGTCTCGGCACCGTCGTCGACCACGTCGACCTGGGTCCGATCGCGGTGGCGCTGCTCAAACGAGGTGTTCCCGCGGACACGCCGTTGACCACCGGCGGCGAGACCGAGGTGAGTGCTCTCATCGATCCGGACTCGATGCCGGAGGCGGCTGCGGTGGGCGCTGGACGGCTCGCCGTGGAACGTCTGCGGAGCGCAAAGCGTTGATCTAGAAGTCGCCGCGCTCGCCGTGGAGACCACCCTGCCAGCATGAGACCGCCGGGCACGGTAAAGTGTCGTCAGGACGATAAAACACATTCAGATCGGAGCCGCCTGCTAATCGGGCCGCTCCGTTATTGCGCGAGGGGGTCCCCTATGGGCCGCGGCCGGGCGAAGGCGAAGCAGACAAAGGTCGCTCGCGACCTTAAGTACAGCTCGCCACAAACCGATTTTCAACGGTTACAGCAGGAACTGGGTGGTTCCGGTTCCCCCGAGCCGGACATCCTGAGCAGCGACGGGCCAGTGGACGATCGCTGGGTCGACGACGACGACTGGCGCCGCTAGAGCGGTCTCCCCGGAACTTGGGTCGACGTCGCGGAGCTCAGAACCTCGGGTGTTGCCCGACCAACTGAGCCCGTGACATTCCCTTGCCGCCCTTGGTGACAGTGCCAAGGGTCCAGCAATCCAGGTGTCGCGCAGTCAAGATCGCCAACGCACGGTCGGTGTCCTCCGGCGCGACGATGGCGACCATGCCGATACCCATGTTGAACGTCTTGTCCATCTCTGCGCGTTCGATGCGCCCTCGCTGGGCAATCATCGCGAACACGGGAGCGGGCGTCCACGTTCCGCGATCCAACTCGGCGCTCAACCCGTTCGGGATGACCCGCTCGAGGTTGCCCGCCAGCCCGCCGCCGGTGACGTGGCAGAACGTCCGCACCTGGGTTTCGGCGGCCAGCGCGAGGCAGTCCTTGGCGTAGATCCGCGTCGGCTCGAGCAGTTCCTCGCCGAGGGTGCGACCGAATTCCTCGACGTGCCCGGCGAGATTGCCCCGGTCGATCTCCAGCAGCACCTTGCGGGCCAGGGAGTATCCGTTGGAATGCAGTCCGGTCGAGGCCATCGCGATGATGACGTCGCCCGGCTTGACGCGATCGGGCCCGAGAACGTCGTCGGCCTCGACGACGCCGACCCCGGTCGCGGAGATGTCGTAGTGGTCCGGCGACATGAGGCCTGGGTGTTCGGCGGTCTCGCCGCCGAGCAGTGCGCAGCCTGCGATGACACATCCGTTCGCGATGCCTGAGACGATCTCGGCCACGCGCTCGGGCACCGTGCGGCCGACGGCGATGTAGTCCTGCAGGAACAAGGGCTCGGCACCGCATACGACGAGGTCGTCGACGACCATCGCCACCAGGTCCAGCCCGACCGTGTCGTGCTTGTCCATCGCCTGCGCGATGGCCAGCTTGGTGCCCACCCCGTCGGTGGACGAGGCGAGAAGTGGCTCGCGGTATCCCCCGCGCAGGGCGAACAGGCCGGCGAATCCGCCGAGCCCTCCCCGCACCTCTGGTCGAGTCGCCTTGGCTGCCCACGGTTTGAACAGTTCGACTGCGCGGTCACCCGCCTCGATGTCCACCCCCGCAGACGCGTAGGAGGCGATGCTGTCGTCGGGCCGCTGATCCTCGCTCATCGGGTATGAGGGTACCGGTCGCATCGATCGCGGTGCACATTCCATGCCTGGTGTGACACGCTGCGCACATGAACACCGTGCGCGGGATGGTCACTTTCGTCGTCTCCGCGACGGCGGTCGCGTCGTCTCTCGGTTTGGCGGCGACGGCGTCGGCCTCCCCTAGCGTCGGGGTGGACGCCAAGATTCTCTCGCAGGCCACCCTGAACGGCCACGACTACATCACCAAGGAGATCACCATCGCGCCCGGCGGCACGACGGGGTGGCATTGGCATCCGGGCCGGATATTCGGTGTCGTCCGATCGGGCACGCTGAGCCACAACTTCGCCGACTGTTCGATCGACGGCATCTATTCGGCAGGGGCGCCCATCACCGAGGGCAGCGGCGCCGACCACGTACACGTCGGCCGCAACCTCGGTTTCGAGCCCGTCGTGATGTGGGTTCTCTACATCGACGACGCGGGCGCTCCGCTGGCGGTCGACGCACCGAACCCGGGCTGCCCGTTTGAATAGGTCCCCCGGCGGACATCCGTACTGGTGACTACTCCGAATACCTCGGTAGTGGAAACCGACGGACGGAGGCTAGATGTCGGACGTTGAGTCACGCCGCTCACTGGTGACGGGTGCAACCGGATACATCGGCGGGCACCTCGCGGCCCTACTCGTGGAGCGGGGCGAGAACGTGCGCGCGATGGCGCGCACACCGGACAAGCTGCGCGACGTGCCGTGGCGCGACGAGGTCGAGGTGGTGCGCGGCGACCTGAGCGATCCCGAGTCGCTGACGGCGGCGTTCGACGGGGTCGACGTCGTCTACTACCTCGTCCACTCGATGGGCACCTCGAAGGACTTCGTTCGCGAAGAGGAGAAGTCGGCGCACAACGTCGTCGCCGCCGCCGAGAAGGCAGGCGTGCGTCGCATCGTCTATCTCTCCGGCCTGCACCCCAAGGGCGAGCTGTCGCGTCACCTGGAGTCGCGCAACAAGGTCGGCGAAGTCCTGATGGCGTCGTCGGTGGAAGCGGTGGTCCTGCAGGCGGGCATCGTCATCGGGTCCGGTTCGGCGTCCTTCGAGATGGTTCGCCACCTGACCGACCGACTGCCGGTGATGACGACCCCGAAGTGGGTGCGCAACAAGATTCAGCCGATTTCCGTCGACGACGTGCTGTACTACCTCGCCGAGGCCGCCGACGCGCCGATTTCAAAGTCGCGCACCTTCGACGTCGGGTGCCCGGACGTCTTGGAGTACGCCGACGCGATGCAGATCTACGCCGAGGAGGCGGGATTGCGCAGGCGGGTCATCGTCGCGTTGCCGCTGCTGACGCCGAGTATCGCGAGCTGGTGGGTGGGCCTGGTGACGCCGATCCCGTCCGGACTGGCCCGACCGCTGGTGGAGTCGCTGGAGCACGACGCGGTCATGTCGGAGCACGACATCGACGATGTCATTCCGCCACCGCCCGGCGGCCTGACCAGTTACCGGGACTCGGTGCGGCGGGCACTCGAACAGGACGGGACCAACGGCAAGGGCCGACGCCACCTGATTCGCTTCAGTTCGGTTGCGCCGCAGTAGGTTTGGGGCCGACCGCCGTCAAGGACGGCGAAGCGCCGAGACGTTGTCGTTGTCGGACTGGACCCCGGTACGGGCCGCGTTGGCCAGCATGTGCTCGATGACGTTCTTGCCGAGTGCCGACTCGCTGGGCAGCTCGATCGGGTACTCGCCGTCGAAGCAGGCCGAGCAGAGCCGGGATGCGGGCTGCTCGGTCGCCGCGATCATGCCCTGGTGCGAGATGTAGTTCAGGCTGTCGGCGCCGATCGCGCGGCGGACCGCGTCGAGCATCTCCGCTTCGTTGGCCCCCGCGTTGGACGCGTTGGCGATCAGCTCGGCGGGGGTGGCGAAGTCGATGCCGTAGAAGCACGGCCACTTCACCGGCGGCGAGGCGATGCGGACGTGCACCTCGAGGGCGCCGGCCTCGCGGAGCATCCGGATCAGCGCGCGCTGGGTGTTGCCGCGCACGATCGAGTCGTCGACGACGATCAGACGCTTGCCTCGGATGACTTCCTTCAGCGGGTTGAGCTTGAGCCGGATGCCGAGCTGACGGATGGTCTGCGACGGCTGGATGAACGTGCGGCCCACGTAGGCGTTCTTCATCAGGCCCTGGCCGTAGGGGATGCCGGACTCCTGCGCATAGCCGACGGCCGCCGGGATACCCGATTCGGGTACGCCGATCACCAGGTCGCCGTCGACCGGGCTCTCGCGGGCGAGGCGCTTGCCGATGTCGACGCGGGTGGTGTGCACCGAACGGCCCCCAAGGACGCTGTCGGGCCGGGCCAGGTAGACGTACTCGAAGACACAACCCTTGGGAGTCGGGTTGGCGAAGCGGGTGGAGCGGACGCCGTCGGCGTCGATGGCCAGCAGCTCGCCGGGTTCGATGTCGCGCACGAAGGCGGCGCCGACGATGTCGAGGGCGGCCGTCTCGGAGGCCACCACCCAGCCGCGGTCCAGCCTGCCGAGGGACAGCGGGCGCACGCCGTGCGGGTCGCGGGCGGCGTACAGCGTGTTCTCGTCCATGAAGGTCAGACAGAAGGCACCGCGAACCGTCGGCAACAACTCCAGTGCGGCCTGCTCGAGGGTGGCGTCCGCTGCACCGTGGGCCAGCAACGCGCCGAGGATGTCGGAGTCCGTCGTGGCCGAGGTGGCCCCGCGCATGTCGGTCAGTCCCGCTTCTCGGGCGCGGGCGGCCAGTGCGGTCGTGTTCACCAGGTTGCCGTTGTGCCCGAGTGCCACGCCGGTTCCGGCCGCGGTGTTCCTGAACACCGGCTGGGCGTTCTCCCAGGTCGTGGACCCGGTCGTGGAGTACCGGCAGTGGCCGATCGCGACGTGGCCTTCCATCGCCGCGAGAGTCTGCTCGTCGAATACCTGACTGACCAGCCCGAGGTCCTTGAACACCAGCACCTGGGAGCCGTCGGCGACGGCGATGCCTGCCGCCTCCTGCCCTCTGTGCTGCAGGGCATATAGGCCGTAGTACGTGAGCTTCGCCACATCTTCGCCAGGTGCCCAGACGCCGAAGACGCCACATTCTTCTTTGGGCTCGTCGTCCGTCTTGTCGATCAGGTCGATCTGCTCGGCGGTCACGATCAGTGTGCTCCCTAGGGGCTGTGGGTGACGGGCTTCAGTCTACGGTCAACATCGGTCGAAGGTGGAATCGATGCGCGTGTCCGTGACCACTTCAACAGCGAGCAGTCCGCGCGCATTTCTCGACGGAGGTGTGACGCGCGTGGAACCCGACGGAGTGCAGGCCGACGACGAATCACCGACCTGGCGCCTTGGCACCCGGATCGCGTTCCGGTTCTGCGTCGTCTACTTCGGATTGTTCTGTCTCACGTTCGCGCAGATCACGTTCGCCTTTGCCGGGGTGTTGGCAGGCCTGCTGCCTGACGGCGCCGTCATCTGGCAGCAGGTGGCCCTTCAACCGCTCACCGGGTGGTTCGGTCGAACGGTCCTCGGCGTCGACGCGGTTCTGACACCCGGTTCGGGCAGCGGCGACCAGGCCGCGATCTGGGTGTACGTCGCGTGTCTCCTGACGGTGGCGGTGTTGGCGACCGTCGCGTGGTCGGTGCTGGACCGACGGCGTGGGCCGTACCCGAGGCTGGCGGCGTGGTTCACGGTGTTCCTGCGCCTGTGCCTCGGCGGTCAGATGCTGTTCTACGGTTTCGCGAAGCTCATTCCGACGCAGATGCCGTCGCCGCCTCTCGCGGCGCTAATCGAGCCGTTCGGAAACCTGAGTCCGATGGCGGTGCTGTGGCTGCAGGTCGGCACCTCCCACCCGTACGAGATGGCGCTGGGAGCCGTCGAGGTGCTCGCCGGGGCATTGCTGTTCGTTCCGAAGACGGCGACGCTGGGCGCGTTGGTGAGCCTGGCGGGGACGGGACAGATCTTCCTGTTGAACATGACCTACGACGTTCCGGTCAAGATCCTGTCGTTCCACCTGGTGTTGATCAGCGCACTCCTGTTGGCGCCCAACGCAAGACGGCTCGTCGACGGCGTGGTGCTCGGCCGTGGCGTCGGCCCGGAGCGGCGGGCCGCCCTGTTCGACTCGCCGCGGCGCAACCGGCTGGCCGGGGTCGGCCAAGTGGTTCTCGGTGCGTGGGTGTTGATCGGGTGCGTTGCGCTCAGCCTGCAGACCTGGCGCGAATTCGGTGACGGGCGGGCCAAGCCGGAGCTCTACGGCATCTGGCAGGTCGCCGAGTTCTCGGTCGAAGGAACCCCGCGACCACCCCTGCTGACCGACGACATCCGCTGGCAGAGAGTCGTGTTCGACCGACCCGGCGTCATCACCTACCAGTTGATGAACGGCGATCTGGTCGACGTCGCGGCCGACACGACGGGCGGCACGCTGGCGGTACCGGAGGGCGACGGGTCGTTCACCGTCCATCGGGCGGGCGACGACCTGCGCCTGGTCGGTCGCTGGAAGGACCAACCCACGACCGTCGTCCTGGAACGTCGACCACCGGAGGACTTCACCCTGCGCAACCGCGGGTTCCACTGGGTGCAGGAGGCGCCGTTCTTCGGCTAGGGCACTAGCGGGACGACGGGAAGCCAGTCGGCGATCTCCCCGGCGCGCGACCCCGACGACTGCAACGCCCCGTTGGCGAGCGCGTCGGGCATCGTCAGCAGGCCGGTGGCCAACAGCAGCCAGGTTCGGGGGTCCGTCTCGACCACGTTCGGCGGGTTTCCGCGGGTGTGCGCCAAACCCGAGATGCACTGCACGGCAACGAAGGGCGGCACCCTCACCTCGACACTGGCACCAGGCGCCTGCGCGGCAAGGGTTCTGGCCGTCAGGCGCACCGCGTCGGCGATGGCGGTGCGATCCGGCATGGCGACGGTGTCGTCGCGCAACCAGTCCGCGACGGCCGAGACGGCTTCGCGGGTCTTCGTCGGATCCGCTATGCGGCGGGCGGCCATACCCTAGTCTCCCAGAATGGCTTTCGACCGCCACCGGCCGCCATACAGGCTGGCAGGAGCGGTGTTGGTGGCGATCGTCGTGCTCTTCGGCGTGGTGATGGCCAAACAGTACCGCGGAGACTTCGTCGAGCAGACCGAACTCGTGGTGATGTCCGACCGGACCGGCCTGGTCGTCGACCCCGGCTCGAAGGTCACCCTCAACGGCGTCGAGATCGGACGGGTGGCCGGCATCGACGCCGCCGAGGTCGACGGTCACGAGCGAGCGCTGATCGTCCTCGACGTGAAGGACGAATACCTGCCGTCGATACCCTCCAACGTCCTGGCCGACGTCAGGGCCAGCACGGTATTCGGCAACAAGTACGTGTCGTTCAGGACTCCGGAAAACCCTTCCGCAGAACGGGTTTCACGCGGCTCGGTGATCCCGGCGCAGTCGGTCACCACGGAGTTCAACACCCTCTTCGAAACGGTCACGTCGATCGCGGACAAGGTGGACCCCATCAAGCTGAACCAGACGCTGACCGCCACGGCACAGGCCTTGAGCGGCCTCGGAACCAGATTCGGGGTGTCGCTGGAGGACGCCAACGCGATCCTCGCCGACCTGAACCCACGGTGGCCGCGGTTCCGCGATGACGTCGCGCGCGCCGGCGAGCTGCTCGACGTCTATGCCGACGCCGCGCCGAATCTGCTCGACGGGCTCGACGCGGCCGTGACGACGGCACGGTCACTCAACGCGCTCCGTGGCGACGTCGACGCCGCGTTGATGGCGGCGATCGGGTTCGGCGACGGCGCAACGGATCCGCTGCAGCGCGCCGGCCCCTATCTGATTCGTGGCGCGGCGGACTTGGTGCCGACGACCGCCCTGCTCGACGACTATCGCGGCATGATTCTGTGCACCGTGCGCAACTATCACGACGTGGGGCCGAGGATTGCCTCGTCCCTCGGTGGCGACAACGGATACTCGCTGGCGGCGTTCGGAACGCTGACGGGCGCTGGCAATCCGTATATCTATCCCGACAACTTGCCGCGGATCAACGCCCGTGGCGGTCCGGAGGGTCGGCCCGGCTGCTGGCAGAAGGTGACCTACGACCTGTGGCCTCACCCCTATCTGGTGATGGACACCGGATACAGCATTGCGCCCTACAACCACGTCGAGTTTGGCCAGCCCTTCGCCGTCGACCACGTGTGGGGCCGTCAGATCGGCGAGCTCACGATCAATCCGTGAGCCTTGACGTCAACAGTCATTGAGGTTCTAGGTTTGGCTGCATGACGTTCAAACCGCACGAAATCGAGTTCATGAGCGGCACCGACCTCGGGCGGTTGGCCACCGTCCAGCCCGACGGCACGCTCCAGAACAGTCCGGTCGGGTTCACCTACAACGAGAAGCTGGGAACCATCGACATCGCGGGCTACCACATGTCGAAGAGCCAGAAGTTCCGCAACGTCGCCACCCACTCCACGGTCGCCTTCGTCGTCGACGACATCGTGTCGCGCGATCCGTGGCGGGTGCGGTGCCTGGAAGTCCGCGGCATCGCGGTACAAGCGGACGCAGGCCCCGCCACCGGACCCGCAGGTGACCACCTCGATGCCGCGATCATTCGGATCACGCCACGCAGGATCATCGCCTTCGGCATCGACGACACCGACACCGAACCTCATCTGCTCGAGGCGGACAGCCGCGACGTCTGAGCCGTCAGCGCGGCCACCGCACCCGCTTCGTTGACCGCCAGGTGCGCGAGCACCGGCGCGGCGAGGCTTCCCGAGCGGTCGTACAGCCATCCGAAGACCCAGCCCGCCGCGCCGGTGACGGCCACGGTCCCGACGACCGTCTCCCCTGCCCCGCGCGCGTCGGCGACGTGCGAGAGCCCGAAGGCCGCCGCCTGAACAACGCGGCCCCACCGTGGTCCGAAGGACTGCGCCGCAACGGTTCCCAGCGCGGCCCGGAATGCGGCCTCCTCCGACCAGACCGTTCCGATCGGGATGCGAATCACCAGCCACTCCGCGGCCGACCCAGGAATCGTCCGTCGCCTCGCGCCCGAACGGACGGCGGGCACGGCCATGGCCGACGCCACCGTAGCCGACACCGCGGCTGCTACCCGAAGACCAAGTCGCACACCGTCCGTCGACGCGGGTGGCCGCATTCCGAGCGGTGCGTCGGTCCACCAGACCAGCACCCCACCAAGGCCGGCGTTGAATGGTACGTGCCACCGCGGAGGCAGCTTCGGCGCGACCAGACTCCAGCCGACCAGCGCGGCCGCCAGCACCAATGGTCTTGTCGCGCTTGGCTTGATCAATATTCGCTGCCGGCCTCGTGGATGGCGGTGCGGACCCGTTCGGTGTCCGCGCTCGCCCACCCGTCCGGCGGGATGACGGCGACCCAGCCGTCGAGCACGGAGTCGCCGTAGTTGTGACCGTGTCCGGCGGGCACGCTGGAGGCGTTGGTCATGTCGGCGCTGACCTGCCAGAAGGTGATGATGGGATACCACCGCATCGACGTCGTGCGGTCGAGGCCAGCCGGCTCCTTCAGCCAGTCGGGACGGTCGAACACCAGGCCTGGAGACCACCAGACGATGGGGTCGGAGGCGTGCTGCAGGAACAGCACCCGGGTCCCGTTCCACGCGGGCTTCGCGGTCTCGGCGATGTCGGCGCTCGTATTCGCCTGCGAGAAGCGGACCGTGCTGCCGTTGTCGTAGCGCGGCTCGACCTCTGGCGTCCAGGGATCGCGGCGTTGCACGAGTCCACTCCACAATGAACTCTCGTGCGGTGGCCCCACCCATAGGACCGCGGAGAAACCCATCCGCGCGATGTCGGGAAGCCAGTCGAAGACACCCTGCCCGCCGAGCGACCCCAGACTCTCCCCGTACAACACCAGCTTCGGCCTGTGCTCGGCAGGTAGTCGAGACCAGCGATCGTGCACGGCGGTGACGAGCACGCGAGCCGACTGCACGGACTTGTCCCGATCCCCGAGGAACGAAATCCAGCTCGGCAGATACGAGTACTGCATGCCGACGAGCGCGGTGTCGCCGGCGTAGATGCTCTCGATCGACCTGGCAGCGACCGGGTTGATCCATCCGGTGCCGGTGGTGGGAACGATGACGAGCAGCTTGCGGTCGAATGCGCCGGTGCGCATCAGCTCGCTGACGATGACGTTGGCCCTGGCCTGGTCGGTGTCGGCGGTCTCGAGGCCCGCGTACACGCGGATGGGTTCCTTGGCTGGCCGACCGGCAAGCCTAGTCAGTTCGGCCGCGTGCGGCCCCGTCGCGACGAAGTTCCGGCCCTGAAACCCCAGCGTCTCCCACGCGGCGAATGACGTTGGGCTGCCCGATCTTTCGGTCTGGGTGGGCTGGGCGACGCCATCGTGGGTGGTGGCGTTCTGCGGTTGGAACACCCGGCTGGCACCGGCGAGGAAGCCGCGGTACAGAACGCCGTTGACCAGGGTGACCACGACCACCACGACGATGGCCGTCCCGATGACCAATGCGGTCTCCTGGTGGACGTGCCATCGCCGGATGAACATACTGGCAAGCATCCTGACCGCGTCGTAGAGCACCCGGGCCGCGCACACGCACGCACCGCCGACAACCACGGCCGCCATCAGGGTGCGCAGATACCCCAGGTCCGTCGGCCCGTCGATGCCCATCTCGGCGGCGACCTGACGCTGCCACGCCGCCGCCGGGATCAGCATCGACACGCACACGACGATCGAGGTGACGACGACGCCGACCTTCAGCGCGTTCAGCGTCTTCCTTGGCGGCGGCCACCACTGCCGATGGTGCAGTGCCAAGCGGTGGAACGCCTTGGCGAGCACGACGCCGATGGCGTAGCCGATCGACGCGTTGATGCCGCCGATCAACCCCTGAAACAGCCAGTCCCGCGGAAGCAGTGACGGCGTCAGCGACAAGCAGAAGAAGACGGTGGCAACGGCGACCCCGCCGAAGTCGAGGCGCACCAGGCTCCACGCCCAGACGACGAGGGGATGACGTTCGACGCCTCTGCGGCGTCGTGGGATGTCGGCGACGAGTTCGCCGGTGACGGTTGAGGTTTCGCCACTCACCCGAACAGTCCGGGAAGCACGCCCTCCGACGTGCGGCGCAATTCGTCGAGACTCACGCTGAACTGGCCCTGGACCTCGATGGACGTGCTGCCCTCGTCGACCACGCCGATGCGTTCGGCGGGCAGTCCGCGGGCTTCACACATGGCACGGAACCTGCTCTCCTCGGTGCGCGGAACCGCGACGACCACCCGCCCCGCCGACTCGGAGAACAACGTCACGAAGGGGTCTGCCCCTTCGGGAAGGACGAGCCGACAACCGGTTTCGCCGGCCAACGCGGATTCCAGGACGGCTTGGATGAGCCCGCCCTCGGACAGGTCGTGCGCCGCGGAGATCAAACCGTCGCGCGACGCCGACACCAGGACCTCGGCGAGCAACTGCTCGCGCGCCAGGTCCACCTTGGGCGGCAGCCCCCCGAGGTGGTCTGCGGTGACCTGAGCCCAGACGGACCCGTCGAACTCGTCGTACGTGTCGCCCAACAGGATCAACGTCTCACCGGGTTCGGCGCCGAACGCCGTCGGGACACGTCGCTTGACGTCCTCCAGGACGCCGAGAACGCCGACCACCGGCGTCGGAAGGATCGGCGTGGTGCCGGTCTGGTTGTAGAAGCTCACGTTGCCGCCGGTGACCGGGATGCCAAGTGCCGCACAGCCATCCGCCAAGCCGCGGACGGCCTGCGAGAACTGCCACATCACGCCGGGGTCCTCGGGAGAGCCGAAGTTGAGGCAGTTGGTGACGGCGACGGGCGTGGCGCCGGTGACCGCGACGTTGCGATAGGCCTCGGCAAGCGCCAGCTGAGCACCGGTGTACGGGTCGAGGAACGTGTAGCGGCCGGACGCGTCGGTGGAGATCGCGACGCCGCGACCGGTGGCTTCGTCGATGCGGAGCACGCCACCGTCGGCGTGCTCGGCGAGCACGGTGTTGCCGCGGACGTAGCGGTCGTACTGCTCGGTGATGAAGGCCCGGCTGCACAGGTGCGGGCTGCCGAGGAGTTTGAGCAGCGTCTCGCGCAACTCCTCACCGGTGGACGGACGCGGGATCGACGCAGACGTGTCGGCGTTGAGGGCATCCTGCGTGTCGGGCCGCTCGACGGGTCGCTCGTAGACCGGACCCTCGTGCGCGACGGTCCTCGGGGGCACGTCGACGACGGTCTCGCCGTTCCAGGTGATCTGCAGCCGGTCGCCGTCGGTCACCTCGCCGATGACGGTGGCCAGCACCTCCCACTTGCGGCACACGGCCATGAACGCGTCGACGTTCTCGGGAGCCACGACCGCGCACATGCGTTCCTGCGACTCGCTGGACAGCACCTCCGCGGGGGTCATGAACTTGGCCCGCAGCGGCACCTTGTCGAGTTCGATCGACATGCCGCCGTCGCCGGCGGATGCGAGTTCTGAAGTGGCGCAAGACAATCCGGCGCCACCAAGGTCTTGGATGCCGATCACCAGGCCCGCTGCGTACAGCTCGAGGCAGCACTCGATGAGCACCTTCTCCATGAACGGGTCGCCGACCTGGACCGACGGCAACTTCTTGCGGCCGGGGCCCTCGCCCTCGTCGCCGCCGAAGGTCTCCGACGCGAGCACCGAGACACCACCGATGCCGTCGAGGCCGGTGCGGGCGCCGAACAGGATGATCTTGTTGCCGGTGCCGGACGCGAAGGCGAGGTGCAGGTCCTCCTTGCGGAGCACGCCGATGCACAGCGCGTTCACCAGCGGGTTGCCCGCGTAGGACGGATCGAAGATCGTCTCGCCGCCGATGTTGGGCAGGCCGAGGGAGTTGCCGTAGCCGCCGACGCCACGCACGACGCCGTCGAGGACCCGCCGGGTGTCGGGTGCGTCGGCCGGGCCGAAGCGCAGCTGATCCATCACCGCGACCGGGCGCGCGCCCATGGCCATGATGTCGCGGACGATGCCGCCCACGCCGGTGGCCGCGCCCTGGTATGGCTCGACGTAGGAGGGGTGATTGTGCGACTCGACCTTGAAGGTGACCGCCCAGCCGTCGCCGATGTCGACGACACCGGCGTTCTCGCCGATGCCGGCCAGCATGCCGGCCTTCATCTCGTCGGTCGTCGTCTCGCCGAAGTAGCGCAGGTGCACCTTGGAGGACTTGTAGGAGCAATGTTCGCTCCACATCACCGAGTACATGGCCAGCTCGGCGTCGGTGGGCCGACGTCCGAGAATGCCACGAATCCGCTGGTACTCGTCGTCCTTCAGACCGAGCTCACGGAATGGCTGCGGCTGATCGGGGGTAGTAGAAGCTTGCTCGACACTGTCCACTTCGTGGGAGTACGCGGATGTCACCTCAGTAGTTTATTCGCTCTCCCGACCGGCGAGCGCCCGCGCCGCGATGGGGCCCCCAAAACCGTGCAAAACGACACTGCCAAGCACTACGACGACCACGACCATGAGGATGGTGTCCGCGTCTGGCGAATCGAGCACGTTGAAGGCCAACAGCCCTAGGACGATCGCCGCGGCGCCTCGCGGACCCAGCCCGCCGAGCAGCACCCGTTCCCGCCAGGTGAACTTCGAGCCAAGCATGCTCAGCAGCACCGGCAGCATCCGCACCACGGTGAGCGCCAACAAGCAGAACACCACCACACCGACCGTGAGGCCGGAATTCCAGTAGGCGATGAACACCACACCGCCGAAGACGAACCACATCAGGGCCGTCAGGAGAAAGCTCAGGTCCTCGAGCAGTTCAAGCTCACGTTCGGCGTCGACAGAATGACGGTAGTAGTGGTAACCGATTCCGCAGAGGAACGCCGCGACGAAGCCGTTGCCGTGCCACCAGATGGTCAGCGTGTACGCCAATGCCGGTGCGGCCACCACCAGCAGACGCCTGGACTGGTCGGTCATGAGGCCCTTGCGCTCGGCGCCGTTGGCAGCCATCGCGAGGCCGGCGCCCACCAAGAGGCCGACGAGGATCGCCTTCGCCGAATGCGGGAAGGCCTGGCGAACCTCGTCCCACGCCGAGCCCGCCTGCACGTGCCGATCTGCCACGGCGAGGGCGAAGATGAAGATCGGAGAGAGGATGCCGTCGTTGTAGCCGGCCTCGACGTTGAGCAGATCGCTGACTCGCCCCGGAACGCCCCCTGGCCGGACGATCCACTGGGCGGGCGCGAAGTCGATCGGCACCACGATGCAGGCGATGACGACCACCGTCGCCAACGACAGGCCGGGCAGTAACCAAAGGCCAAGCAGCACGGCAAATCCCACGCTGAGCGGCAACGCCACGAACAACAGCCGGGTGGCCGAGCGCGGATGTTCGCCGAACAGTCCGGCACGCATCGCATTGGCGTCGACGAACAACAGCACCGCAAGGATGATCTTGGCGGCCTGCTCGGCGGTCTCGGAGTCGAGGAGGTCGGCCAGCGAGCCGTGAGTGGTGTATTCGACGACGGCGCCGGCCAGGAGGAGGAACATCGGGGACGTGATGCGCCACCGTTCCAGCCGGCTGGCCGACAAGGCCCAGACGGCCAGCAGGAGCGAGAGGGAGATCAGCGACAGCAACACGACGGTGATCCTGCCCGGTGAGCTATCCGCCCGCTATGCAGAAGGCGTTTCCCTCCGGGTCGGCGAGCACCACCCACCGGAAGTCGTCACCAAAGCTGTTGCGTTCGATCTCCCTGGCGCCGAGCTCGACGGCCCTGGCAACCTCCGCCTCCATGCCGGCGCCATGCAGGTCGAGGTGTGCCTTGTTCTTGCCGGGCGTCGGGTCGGGCACCCGCTGGAAGCCAAGGGTCGTGCCGCCCTCGCGGGCCACCAGAACGAACTCGCCCGGCACCACCGCGTTGACCTCACTTCCCAACACCCCTGCCCACCAGGCGGCGAGCGAGTCAGGGTCCGCGCAATCGAACGTCACGGTCGCAATCTCGAGGCTCATGCCTGAAGAAGGTAATTCACACCGGCGACAAGAAGGCCTGCAATGCGGCGGAATAGGCATGAACGTCGCGCGCGCCCATCAGTTCGCGGGCCGAGTGCATGGCCAATTGGGCGGCACCCACGTCGACGGTCGGGATTCCGGTGCGCGCCGCCGTCATCGGCCCGATCGTCGACCCGCAGGGCAGATCAGCGCGGTGCTCGTATCGCTGGAGCGGCACCCCGGCCTGCGCGCAGGCCAGCGCGAAGGCGGCCGCCGTCCTGCCGTCGGTGGCGTAGCGAAGATTCGGGTGCACCTTCAGCACCGGGCCGCCGTTCACCTCGATGAGGTGGCCGGGTTCGTGCCGCTCCGGGTAGTTGGGGTGGGTGGCGTGGGCCATGTCCCCCGAGGCCACCATCGAGCCGGAAACGCGACGCAGGAAGTCCTCACGCCCGTCGCCTCCGGTCAGGGCGATGCGCTCAAGCACCGTGGGCAAGAGTTCGGACTGCGCGCCGTGGTCCGACGTCGACCCGACCTCCTCGTGGTCGAACAGCGCCAGCACGGGCACATATCCGCGCGGGTCGGCGGCCAGGAACGCCTCCAGACCGGCGTAACAGGTGCCCTGGTTGTCCAGACGTGGCGCACTGACGAGTTCGCGGTCGGCGCCCACCAGCGTCGACGGCGTCAGGTCGTGGGTCATCAGATCGGCAGCCAGCACCGCGCCGGGGTCGACGCCCGCGTGCTCGGCGACCCAGTCGACGAACGGACGCACCCGGTCGCCCACGCCCCACACGGCGTTGACGTGGCGCTGCGGGTTCAGCTCGACGCCCTTGCGGTCATCCGACAGGTGGATGGCCAACTGCGGTACCCGCAGGACCGGATCGTCGACGCGCACCAGCACGTCGTCGACCGCATTTCCCTTCCGGACCGACAGTCTGCCGCTGATCCCGAGGTCGCGGTCCAGCCATGAGTTCAGCCACGCCCCGCCATACGGTTCCAAGGCGACCACCTGCCAGCCGGCCACGACCCGGTCTGGGTGCTGTTTGACGCGCAAATTGGGGCTGTCTGTGTGGCCGCCGACGATGCGGAACGGTGCGCCGTCGCCGGCGGCCTTCCAGGCGACGAGCGAACCGGCGCGGACGGTGAAGTAGCCCTCGTTGCCCTCACTGCCCGACGGCCAGGGCTCCCCCTCCGACAGTTCGAGGTAGCCGGCCGCACGTAGACGATGGGCCACGGTCGAGCACACGTGGAACGGCGACGGCGAGGCGTCGATGAAGTCGCACAATCCCTGGGGGCTAGCTGCCATCTTTTCATCTTGACCGGTGCCGTTGGTGATCTTGACGCTAGGGTCCCTGATGTGTCCGATCCGCAGCCGCAGAAGGTGCTGGCGCCCCTGACTCCCGCCGCCATCTTCCTCGTCGCCACAGTCGACGAGGGAGGCGAGGACGTCGTCCACGACGCGCTCGGCGACATCTCGGGTCTGGTGCGGGCGATCGGCTTTCGCGATCCGACCAAGCAGCTGTCGGTGGTGACCTCCATCGGCTCCGACGCGTTCGATCGGCTCTTCTCCGGTCCGCGCCCCGCGGAACTGCACCCGTTCGTCGCGCTCGACGGCCCCCGCCACCACGCGCCGTCGACTCCGGGCGACCTGCTGTTCCACATCCGGGCGAACTCCCTCGACGTCTGCTTCGAACTGGCGGGTCGGATCGTCGACGCGATGGCAGGCGCCATCACCGTCGTCGACGAAGTGCACGGCTTCAAGTTCTTCGACAACCGCGACCTGATGGGGTTCGTCGACGGCACCGAGAACCCCGACGGACCAATCGCCGTGAACGCCACCCAGATCGGCGACGAGGACCCCGACTTTGCCGGCGGCTGCTACGTCCACGTGCAGAAGTACCTTCACGACATGAGCTCGTGGAACGCGCTGACCACCGAAGCCCAGGAGCGGGTAATCGGCCGCACCAAACTCGACGACATCGAGCTGGGCGACGACGTGAAACCCCCGAATTCGCATCTGGCCCTCAACGTCATCACCGACGACGAGGGCAACGAGCTCAAGATCCTCCGGCACAACATGCCGTTCGGTGAAGTCGGCAAGGCCGAGTTCGGGACGTACTACATCGGCTACTCGCGAACGCCCACCGTCACCGAGCGAATGCTGCGCAACATGTTCATCGGCGACCCACCGGGAAACACCGACCGCATCCTCGACTTCTCCACCGCCGTCACCGGCACCATGTTCTTCGTGCCGACCGCGGACTTCCTCGACGACCCTCCGCCGTTGCCCGAATTACGCTCGGTCACAACCATTTCCGTAGCCCCCACTCCCACCGGCTCCCTGTCGATCGGCAGTTTGAAAGGACAACCCCAATGAACAACCTGTACCGCGAACTGGCGCCGATCACCGACGAGGCCTGGGGCGAAATCGAATTGGAGGCCACCAGGACCTTCAAGCGCCACATCGCCGGACGACGCGTCGTCGACGTCAGCGCACCCGGCGGTCCCGCCAAGGCCTCGGTGAGTACCGGTCACCTCGTGGACGTCGCGCCTCCCGGCGACGGCGTCGTGGCACACCTTCGCGAGAGTCGGCCGCTGGTCCGGCTTCGTGCGCCGTTCACCATCGCGCGCACCGACATCGACGACGTGGAACGCGGCTCGCAGGACTCCGACTGGGACCCGGTGAAGGCAGCCGCGAAGCAGTTGGCATTTGCCGAGGACCGGGCGATCTTCGAGGGCTACAAGGACGCGTCCATCGACGGCATCCGCAAGTGCAGCTCCAACACCGCTCTCGCGCTGCCGTCGGACCCCAAGGAGATTCCCGACGTCATCTCCCAGGCGCTGTCGGAACTTCGGCTGGCCGGCGTCGACGGTCCCTACTGTGTGCTGCTGTCGGCCGACGTCTACACCCAGGTCAGCGAGACAACCGCGCACGGCTATCCGATCCGTGAACACCTGAACCGGCTGATCGACGGTGAGATCATCTGGGCGCCAGCGATTGACGGTGCGTTCGTGTTGTCCACCCGCGGCGGTGACTTCGACCTCCAGCTGGGCACCGACGTGTCGATCGGCTACCTGTCGCACGACGCCCAGAGCGTGCAGCTGTACCTCGAGGAGACGCTCACGTTCCTCTGCTACACGGCGGAGGCTTCGGTCGCGCTGACCCCGTAACTTGGGCACGTGGTCGTCGACGCGCTCGTCCCCCTCACCTGTGGGTGGTTGACCCTGCCCACAGCGTTCTTCCTCGCCGGTGAGCCCGATGAGCTCACCGTGCCGGTTCCTGCGTACCTCATCGACCATCCAGACGGACGCGTGCTGTTCGACGCCGGACTGGGGGCACGCTTCCGCCGGCCCACCGGGACACCAGTCGACGGCTGGGTGGACCTCGAGGACGACGCCTGCGTGGACGCCCGCCTGCGGGCGTTGGCGGTCGACCCCGGTGAAATCCGTTACCTGGTCAACTCGCATCTGCACTCCGACCACGCGGGCGGCAACGCCTTCGTGCCGGATGCGACGGTCGTCGTGCAGCGTGAGGAATGGGAATTCGCCCACGTGTCAGAGGATTTCGCCTATCACCGTCCCGAGTTCGACACCGGGCAGAACGTGATGCTGGTCGACGGTCGTCTCGATCTGTTCGGCGACGGATCCGTACAGCTGATCCCCACCCCGGGGCACACCCCCGGCCATCAGTCAGCGCTGGTGCGCACCCCGACGGGAGACGTCGTGCTGACGGGTGACGCCTGCAATCTGAGGCGGTCGATGGACGAGATGCGGATGCCCGACCACGCCCACGACGAAGGGCTCTACCGTCAGTCGCTGCAGGCCCTGCGAACCTTGCGCGACCAAGGCGCCACCGTGTTCTACGGTCACGACCCCGACTTCTGGGCGACGCTGGAGCACCCGTCGGAAGCGGGCTGACCCGTCATCAACGCGAGCGCCTCCTCCGGGGAGAGCACGTCGAGTACCCGAGCAAGGTCCCACTCGGCTCCGTAGTCCCAACTCATCTGGGGGGACCACTGAATTCCCTCCGTCGAGTCGACGGCGCCAAGCGGTAACGCACCCCACCCCGACCGCGCGACGGTCCGGGGCGGAGATGGCGGACACTGCCCGTCTCCGGGAGCGCCCCCACGCTCAGCACCCTTCCACCTTCTGAGACGTCGGCCTCGGAACCGCGCAGGTTGCCCACGAATTGATATCCCCGACCGCGCACCGTCCGGATGGTGTGTTGCAGCTGCCCACTGTCGTCGAGCGCCTGCCGAATTGCCTTGATGCGACTGGAGAGAGCTGCGTCGCCGACGAACCGGCCGCCCCACACCGAGTCGAACAACTCCATCTTGGTCACGACGCGGTCGTGGTGCTTCACCAGCAGCGTCAACACGTCGAAGACCTGCGGCTCGACCCGGATCACGGTCCCGTTGCGCCGCAACTCGTAGCGCGGTAGGTCGAGAACGAAGTCGTCGAAGTGCCACACGGTGGACGGGATCGCCGGTGCGGTCGGTCGAGGCAACGAGAGCGTGGTCACGATGGTGTCCCTTCTGGCATTGCGCTCCCCTGGGGAGCTGTCAGGAGGAACGACGGGCGACCGTCCGCAATGGTTCAACACCGGCCGAATGAAGTTCGAACGCTCCCCGCTCCGTGGATCTCCATCCGATCTCCACGGGATCTTCAGGCGAGGAGTACGAGCCCCGACGAACATTCACTTCGTCAAGGCGGGTGCGGTTGGTTCCAATGGCGGAGCCGATCAAGCGCACCCACTCCATCCGAGTTGCGCGTCCGGGCATGTTCGAACTGGTTGTCCCCCAACGTCAGTGGGTCCACCTCGTCGCCATTGAGACGAATGCACTCACCGTCGCCCTCTAGTTGGGGCCGTCATCTCGAAGGGGAACGGCAGATGCTGTCCGCAGATCCGTCCGTCAACACCGGCACCGGCACACCTGAGCCCACCAGCGGTGCGCTGGCCACGAGATTCACCGAAGAAGTCATCCCGCACACCAATTATTTGCTCGGTCACGCGATCGGGCTGACTCACCAGCGGTCCGACGCCGAGGACCTCGTACAGGAGACGATGATCAAGGCCTACGTGTCGTTCGCGACGTTCCGGGAGGGATCGAACGTCAAGTCGTGGCTCTATCGCATCATGGCGAACACGTGGGTGGACCGGCACCGATCGTCACTACGCCGCCCAGCCGAACAACTGCATGGTGATTTGACCGATCCGCAACTCGCCAGCCAGGCCCGCATCGACGGCAGCCTGCCGTCGGCGGAGTCGGAGGCGTTGAAGTCGATTCCCGGCGATGCCGAGGTGGCACTGAGTGAGCTCCCGCCCGACCTGCGGGAGATCGTCTATTACGCAGACGTGCAGGGCTACCGGAACACCGAGGTTGCCGAGATGCTCCAGATCCCGGTCGGCACAGTGGGATCCCGCCTCTTTCGCGGTCGCCGCGAACTGCGCGCCAAACTGACCGAGCGCTGCTGTGCGGACGACTGCCAGGCGCGGAGATCTGCCTGATCCACGCCGTCGCGTCACACCTCGCGCAGCCATGTCGCGGGAAGCTCATCGTATTCGTCGGCTGACGTGTTCTCTGCTGACAGGTTTAGGCCGTCGACCACGTCCGCAGGGCACCCGTTGGCGACGAGGTGACGTCGGCGCGCGACCTGCGCCCGATGCGCCGACAGCTCGCACAGCGCGAGGACGTGACGCGCCAAGTCGTCGGGCGACATGGAAAGCGCTTGCGGTGCAATGGACATCGCTGTCGGCAAGCCACGCTCGGTGGTCCTCCGTCGTATCGTCGCGCTACTGACTTCGTGGCCTTTGCCGTGGATGCGCATTGCTTCACCGCCTAATCTTCGTGGGCCGTGGCGAACGGTGTCCCTAGGGGCTGCTGCCCCGGGCGCCCGCTCGCGAACGTCGACAATCTCGCGCCGCCGGACCACCCCACCGGCCGGTCTGGGACGGAATCGACAGATGCCGAAGCCGCTCCGGCAAGCTGAGACTGGGAGTCTGGAATGAGCATCGTCCCGTGCACGGCCACCCCGGTCAGCGTGTGCGAGGTGTCTCCGTCGCGGACGGTCAACACCACCTCCGCCGTGCCGTCGAATACTGCACGAGCACCAGCGAACTTGGCGTTGGCCGACACCTTCGCGCTCTGCCCATAGGTGGCGCCATGACGGCTACGGCCCAAGACGCCCCCACCGGCCATCACGTTTCCGCGCACGACGTCACCCAGGTTGCCGTGCGGGCCCGCCATGAGCCGGGCACCGCCCTCCCACGCAGACGAATCCTGGTGAGATGAACCCTGATTGACCTCGTTGAGCAGGTTGGTCATCCCACCCTCTTTCTCCACCCCGGTGAAGTCCAACGCGGTCAGGTCGGCACGGCCCGTGACGCGCACGGGTCCGTCGCGGAAAAGTTCGACGTCCTCACCGCGTGTCATCGCAGGCAGATTGTGCTGCAGCATGACGTCACCGAGTGCCGCGGGGAGGCTCTCACGCAGGCGCGAGGCAGCAATTCCGCTCAACGGTGCCTTCAGCTGCTCCAACGCTCGTTGCCGGAATTGGTCGCCGTCGACGACCTTGCGGACCATCGAACCTGGCGGTAGCCCACCCTCGAGCCGGGCTGCGTAGCGGTCTTGGTCGACGTCCGGACTCGGCTGGCGCGTCCGGAAGTCGATCTGAGCCAACCCGTCTCGCTCGCGTCGGGGACCGTTTCCCAAGAGGCCGGTGGGCCGGCTCATGCTGGCACGCACAGTAGCGGTGCCGGCTTGGACGTGTGCTGCCGCCTTCTTGCGGCCGAGCTCGCCGGTGGCCGAGGTCTTGGTCCGCGTGTTGCTGCTGTCCGTCGCCCTGTTGACGTCGACGCGGCCGAGAACCGAGGCGTTGACCCCGACGTCGACGGGCATTACCGTGCCCTGCGCCTGAACGGTGACGTTCCAGGTGTCGGTCTTGGTGTTGCCGTCGGTGGCGGTCTGAATCGTCTGGCCCCCGGTGTAGAACTCTGCCTCCTTGGCTGTCCCCTGGGTCGGCTCGGACATGGCGGCGACTCGCGCACTGAGCACGACCGTGCCGCCTCTGACCGACCTCAGCTCGACGGTCTTCTCGCGATAGCGGCTGTAGTCGCCCAGCCCACCGAGTAGCGCGCGGGCACCGACGTGCTGGGCGAGTTCGGTTCGCACGGCTGGCCAATCGTCGCCGAATACGTAGCGGCCCTCCTCGGCCATCGAACCGAGGACGTGTGCGGCCATCGCATCCTCACTGGGTGTGGGGGTCGACGCAGGCGCGTCCGGCTGGGGTGCTGGCGGCCGCACCTCGGAGACAACCTGGTGGGCGTCGAGTTGGATGCCAGGACCGGCCGCAGGCTCGGTGGCCAGGCCGTTCCCAGCGGGCGCCACGTGCGGGTAGGAGAACACCCCCGCCAGGCGGACGTCAGCCGGGTTCTCCGGGACATTCGACAGCAGCCGGGCACCCTTGTGCCGTTCGTAGCTGATCTCGAAACGGATGGGTTGCCGGAACAGGTCGTGTGCCTCTGTCGTCTTCACCCGGGTCGGAGTCCGGTGCTCGGTGTCGGTGACGGTGGTCTCGGCGCGCGGGGTCGTGAGATTGGAAGTGCCGCTCGCAGAAGGCGCGTCCTTGGGCAGTATCGAGCCGCCGTGGGTGACCTGAACCGATACCGAGCCGTGAGGGAACGGTACGACGAGCCGTCCTCCCTCGACGTGGCGGGTCAGATCGTCACGCAAACGGGCAGTCGACGATTGTGACTCGACGGACAGATCGGTCTCGAACTTATGTGACTGGCCGACGTATTCGGCGCTGGCCTCTCTAATTGCCCTGACCTTGACCGTAATCCTGCCCCCGGGCACCGAAATGTCATGACTCCATTGCTGACCGGACTGATGGGCCAGCCGGGACTGGAGCACCTGCGGCCCGAACTCTTGACTCACCCCCGCCATGGCCTCGTCGACGTTCTTGCCCAAGGCGGGGCCGAGGTCGGCCCGAATGGCCTCCACGAGTCCGCTTGCCGGGTCGAGGCCGACCAGCATGTCCGTCGGCTGCCACGTCTTCTGCAGGGCGTGCGGCGGCGGCGCTGGGTGGCTGGTCGTCGTGATCGGCGGTGTCCACGTCAACGGCGCCTGCACCGGTGCCCTCCGGGGTGACCCGCCGTCGACGGGGTCGGCGTCGGGAGCGCGGTCGACGATGTCGTTCAGTCGCGTTGTGGGATCGGGGTTCAGAGGCCTCGTCGGGCCGAGCTTCGCCGGCGACTTGAAGTCCCACCACGGAGGCTTTGGGACCAAATTGGGCTTGTTCGTGTCGTATTCACCGGAGATCTCGCGCCGGCGTTCGGCAATGGCGGCGGCATCCGTGAGTGGTGCCCGCTGAGCCGCCGCCGAAGTCGCTGGGAACGAACCGGATTCGGTCGTGCGCTGCGGGATGTTCACGAATCCCGCGGGGTTCGACCTGTCGAACGTGGGCGGCAGCACGTCGTCGTGGGTGCGCGAGCCCTGCAATTCGCTGAGCGGGATCGCGATTTCGATGGGAAAGAGACCCGATTCGTGGACGGTGGCCTTGGAGCCGGTCATCGTGCCGTCAATGCGCACCCAGCCGTCGAAGATCGCCATGGGCTGTTCGAACTTGGTCGCCACCACCATGCGCTGCTGTTCGCGGACCCGGCCACCCTCCCGGACGGTCTGATTGGCTCCGGCGATCACCTCGCCGAGCACCGGCCCGCCGGCCACGTCGCCGCCGCGCCCACCCAACGCGGCCTGCCCCGAGATCTGCTGGGTGCTGATCGTCGTGGTGGTCGCGCCCTCGGTGTTCTCCATGCTGGGTGATGACAGGACCTTGTCGATGGTCCGGCGATAGGTCAGGTTCTCGATGTCGGCGGTCAGTGCCAACGCGGTCGATGATCCGGGTCCGGACAGCTCGGCGGTGGTGAGCGGGCTGTGCTGGGTCATTCCCGGCAGTCCGCTGCGGATCCGAGTCAGATGGCTGGCGGCCGTAACGGTTGGGCGCACCTGGTTCCACTTGCTGCCGAATGCTCGGTGTCCCATGGAGTCCAGCAGTCCGTGGAACCCACTGAGATCGAGGTTCGTGACCCGATCCATGCTGCCCAGCCCGGTCAGCGGCTCGACGGCCATCCCCCGGTGCCGTGGTCCTGGTGAATCGTTCGTCGCGACCGCCGGGCGAGGTCGGGCGCCCAACCTCCAACGCGACCGGGGCGTCGAGGAATTGCGGTCAGCGGGTGGGCCGCCCCCGCCCCAGAGACGCGTAGGTGGGGCGTGCACCTCCGTGCCTTGGTAGTTCGCGATCGGAGTGGTCTCGGACTTCTCGATCAGTACGTCGAACTCGGCCCTGGTCTCGTGGATCGCGCCCTTGAACGCGCCGCCGTCGCGCCGTGTGGGTGAGACGGAGTCAGGAGCGTGCATGACGAACCGCAGCCGAACCTGCCCGTTCCACGCTTGACCGGCCACCGGGTTCTTCAGTGTGCTGCGGTTCCGGAACTGGGAGCTCGCCACCTCGTTCGTGCTGCGGCCAACGTTCAGCCCGCCATCCAAGCCCCCCACCACCTCACCGGTGGGCGTCCCACCTTGGCCACGACTACGTCCCGGCAGGGGAAGCTGTGCGATGTAGGCGATTTGGTCCTGCCGCGTGCTGGCCGAATCCGTCTCGGTGCCGTAGTGGAATTCGGTCTTGCTCATCGCACCGGTCGCGCGCATCTGTGGGACGGCGGATGTCGGGGTCTGCGTACCCCATGGGCCTTTGGTATCCGGGCGGGTGCCGAGGGATTCGACGAAGGCGTGCACCTCGACTCGGCCGCCAAGGCCTTCGAAGTGGTGCACTAGGGGCTGCTTGTTGGTCATCCCGTGCAAGTTGGCCTGTAGGAGTTCGACACTCAGCCAGTCGTCGATCTCGTTCATCGCCCGGCCGGCATCCTTACCGTAGGCCGACGTGAACGCGGCATCCATTCCTTTACTGGAGACGAAATCGGTGGTGGACCGCCGACCGTGGTCGGGATCGGCGTCCGGCATCAACTGCAGGTTGGTCACGACGTCGGACCCGGTCAGCGCGCGCGAGTTCGCCACCCGCGGCGGCGCGTCGGAGGCAGCGACGGGACCGGCCGCACCGGTGACCGCACGCGTGGGAACTGCCACCTCGGCGCGGAAGGACACCGGCGACATGGTGACTGGGGCAGCGGTGTTGCCCGTTACGGGTCCGCTCACCCGGTAGGAGACGACGGCTTGGATGTCGCCTTCGAAACGTGTTCCAGGCTCGACGGTTTGACCACCGCTGATCTGCCGATCGGTCCGCTGCTTGGACTCCGACCACTGATGCTCGCGGACCCCGAACACACCCGCGGTGTGGCTCGCGTTGGCGTGGGTGACACTGGCCTGGGCGCCCACGACGTAGGTGCGGCGGCCCTCGTCGAACGAACCGGCGACGCTGCTCGCGTCAGAGCTGTGCTCGAACTCGTAGTCCTTGACGTTCTCCTTGAATTCGAGCGAAGACGCCGCTGGGTCCAGTCGCAGGTCGATGCTCAGGGTTCGGCCAAATCCCAGCTCGACCACGGAGCTGATCGGTTTGCCGCCGCGCAGCATGCCCGCGACCTTGGGCCTGAGCCCGTCGTCGGAGAACAACGCCGTCAAGCGCTCGCGGTGGGCATCCCACGCCTTCTGTTCGCCGTGCTCGGTCACCAATTGGCGAATCTGGTTCAGACTTCCGTTCCCGGAACGGAAGCTCTCGACGACGTCCATGCCCCCGAGGACGAGGTTGGCCCCGTCGCGAGCCGGCAGTCGTGGGCTTGGCTCGGGATCAAGGTCGAGTTCTGCGGCCGTCGGTTCGAGCGCGTCGAAGAACTCCTGCTCATCGTCGGACTCGTCATCGGGATCGGCGGCGCGATGATGAACGGTGTCAAGCTGTTCCGGCTCCTCGACCGCGTCGAAGAACTCCTGATCGTCGTCGGACTCGGAATCCGACTCGGTTGCGGACTGCCGACCATCTGCCAAGGCGTCGTGTACGTCGTCGACCGCCATCACCTGCCGGCGCGGGCCACCACTCGGCGGGGGTAACCGGGGTGCAGGTCGCGTTCTCCGTCTCATTTGGGGCACAGGTTCGACGCCGCGGTCGTCGAGGTCGGCGTCGGTGCTGTCGGGGCGGTAGGTCTCCGCTGGGGCAGTGTCGGATGGTGTTGTCGGCGCAAGGAATTCAACGTCATGGTTCTGATCGGCCATGGTGCTCCGCATGTCGAAGCTGTTGTCGGCGCGGAATGACACGTTCCATTGTTGGCCTTCCGCCAACGTCGGTTGCTCGCGCTTGCGCCTGGCTTTCTCGGCCTTGACAGAGGACGACGTGTCATTTGTTTGCTTGGGCAGGTTGACCAGGATCGAGGAGTTGGTCTCCCGCTGCACGTGTCCCTTCGCTTTGTCGAGTCCTACGACGATCGACCGCGTGGGGTCGTTGGCCATCGCCTCATTGGCCCGCAGGGTCGGATCGTTGGTCACCCGCTCGATCGTCTCGGCGTACGGATGCTCCCAGACCTGATCGGCGCTGACCTGCGCCACTCGGGGATTGGTTACCTTTAGAAAGTCGCCTGTGAGCGCCTTTTTCGCGCCGTGGTGACCGATGTGCAGGACGTCGACGTTGGACACCAGGTCCCGGTGCGCGGCGAGCAGCCTCTCCTCCACCGTTCGTTCACCGTCACCCATCATCAGGATCTTCAGCGGCGAGGCGCCCCGCTCATCGGCGCTCTTGGACACCAGTACCACGATGCTGCTCGCGTTGTTCTTCGTCTCACCGTGCAATCGAACGGCGTTGGCGCCAAGCACCTGGAACGACACCGACGTCCCCGGCCCCAGATCCTCGGTCACCAACGTGGGTAGTGGATCACCGGCGTACATGGGATCGTAAGTGTGTACGTCGCTGTCGCGGAAGATCTCCCGCATCGTGCGCAAATTCTTGACCTGGAAGACGTCCCGCGTCTCCGTGTAGTCCGCGGGCTTGCCCCCGATGTGGAACTCTCCGACCTCGAGCTTCGGAACGTGAGCGAACAAGCTCGGAATCAGGTTGTAGTGATCCTGGTCGGCGTGGGTGATGTAAAACCTGTCGATCCTGGGGGCATCCGCCCCTCGCTCGATCCGTAATTGCTCGAGGCGATCCTTGAGGAAGTTCAAACCGTCCTGAGCGGGCACCCTTGAGGCGCTACCGTGGTTGCCGAGATCGATGACCACCGTCGTCCCGTCGCCGGCGACGAACAACGTCGACGACCCCATGCCGATGTCAAGAAAGTCCACACTCAGGGGCGCACGGCCGCCGCCGTACTCCTCGGGAATCTCGTCGACGCTCGAAACGTGTTCCTCCTCTTCGCAGTCCCCGTCCTGTCCATCGTCTGACCCGTCGCGCTCGAACTCTGCGATTGCGCCCTCCACGACCGCCTTGGCCTCCGGCGTCATCTGGTCCGCCTCGTGGCGCGCACCGTCGAGGATCCGGCCCGGGGAGTACCGCTCATCGAGGCGGGCCGAGACCTTGTCCTGAACCCGCACCTCATCGGGGGTCAACACGTGATGCAGAGGATCGCGCAACGTCTCGTCATCGACGAGATCCATCACCGATGGCACCGGCGGGTGCGCGGCGGGCCCACCGGCCGCTTCGGGGCCGTCCATCAGCACGTCGTCATCGACGACGTCTGGACGCCTTGGCCCCTCCTCGACACGCAGCCGTTTGAGACTCTCAACCGTCTCAGGACCCCAGTCGGCATCGTCGACCCGGCGCTTGCGCGACCGCTCGGCCGACGGCGAATCGGCTGTCGGTGACGGGCGAGTCGGCTCGCTTACCGTCTCCGCGTCCGCATCAGTCGGGGTCTCGTCGGTGTGGGGCAGCTCAGGAAGGTCGAAGATGCCGCGAGGCTCGCTTCGGGTGACGTGTTCGACCATCCACAGATGTCGTGGGCGCAACGCCGAAGAACCGCCGAGCACGTCGGTGCCCATCATGCCGCCGTCGGCGCCGTGTACCCCTGAGTTGGTGTCGTGACGCAGCAACGCGCGAGTCGCGTCGCGATATTCGTCGGGAACCCCCAGGTAGTGCAACACCTCGTGGGACAGCACGTCTGCGCCGGCATCGGTACGCCACTGCACCTGATCGGTCCCGGCGAAGTCGCCTACCCGAACGATCTGGTGCACCCCGGCCTGGGCTTGCAGGGCGGCCCAGTCGTGCGCCTGACGCTCGGGCGACGATGACGGGTCGACTGTGGCATCGACGTCCACCAATTCCAGATTGAGGTGGAATTGGTCCCCGTCAGGCAGCCTGTGGCCCTGGTTCAGCAGGCGATCCACTCCCTCGGCGGCTCGCCGTTTGACCTCGTCGCGTGCCTGAACGTCGGTGTCGGCGTGCACGCCCAACTTCACGGTGTATTCCTGCACGAAGCGGCCCGGCGCGATTTCGAACCTTCGCAGGTCGTATCGGATGAGACCGAGGTAATTGTCCTGCGGATCGTTCGGTGCGCTGTCGGAACGTATGTCGACCACGTCGGCCGCGACCTGCTTGACTGGGACGTCCTCCCGTCCCCCGCCGGGAGGCGACTTCCAATCCCGCCTTGCCACCCCATCTTTGGGGTCGAACCAGTCCGCCGAGGACACCGGCGCGTGCCGCCACGACTCGTCGCGACCCACGTCCCGACTCGTTGGTGTCGTCCACTCGGGCCGCGGCGGCGGCGCTCCGCCGGAGAGCACCGCACCACGTGAGCCCGCCACCGGCATACCGGTCGACGTCGACGAATGGGCCGTCTCCGGTGCCGGACGCGCCGGCACCGACGCCGACGACGGGGTAGCTGCGGGGGTGTGTGGAGGATCGTCGTCGAGCATCCCGCCGAACAGGTCGAACTCGTCCTCGTCGTCGACGAGGGCTGACGAAGACTTCGCTGCCTCCCTGGCCGCAATCTTCTTGGCGGCCTCGGGGTCCTGCCTCTCACGGTCCTCTCGCTCTTTCTTGCTCTCGATCGTGGGCGCGGGCGCGTACTTGTTCTCTGAGACGTGCGCAGCGGCGTCGAACACTCTGACCTCGTGCACCGTCGACCAGAAGCCCGCGAAGCCGTTGCGCTTGATCACCACGTTGGGCACGCCCGCGGAGTTGTTCGCCCCGCCTGCGGTGCCCTCGTACTTCAAATTCGGATTGCCCTGGAAGGCAGCTGGTTTCGAGCCTCCCACCGGGTTACTGATGTAGAGATTCTGGGCGAGGAGCCGAGCCATCTCCGCGGTCACGGGGATCTCGAGAATCTTCCCGTAACCGTCGGGATCGTGGCGGGTGGCGCCCGACCCCGTCGTATCGGTGCCGGGTGCGAGTTCCCGGGTGAATTTGAAGGTGTCGTTGAGCGACCAGACGATCTCTCCACGCTTGGGCCCCGTAGCCGACGTGGAGTTCGATACGCCGACTCCGAAGAGCGCCTTCTGTATCGTGTTCAGATTGTCGGAGGCAAGCGCGGTCTGAAAGGCGTTGACTTCCCCCTCCGACATCCGGCGAATGAGGACGCCGCCGTCGAGCATTCCGGAGTGCTCCGCGAATCGCGCACGTGCATGGTCGTCGCCATGCTGGGAGGCCCGGAGCAATTCCTCTGGTCCCACTGCTGGAACCGTGGCGTCGACCTTCTGCTCGAATGCGTAAGACGGCGGGCCGAGGGCGTCGGCCACCCGCCCGTCGTGGACGGTCCGGATCGTCACGTTGACGGTGGAGTCGAAGTGCTCGACTCGGGTGTCGGTGTTCGTCGATCGCGAATCGTCGATCTCGCTGAGGAGAGATAGCTCCCCCGTCGCCGTCGGTTCATATCCGAAGTCCTCGACGAGCTGCTGGAGCGCCGTCGGAGGGTTCGGCCGCGGGCCGAGGGCGTCGACCACCGGGGAGTCGTCGACGAACCGCCGTGTCGATTCTTCTTGGTCGGGCATGACGCGCGCTGCGGTGTCCGATCGCGATACCTCGACCTCATCAGGGTCCTCGAGGTTTACTGTCGGGTCGTACCCGAAGTCATCCTTGAGCTGCTGCAGCGCCGTCCGAGTTCTGCCTTCGAGAACCGTTCCGAAGGAACGATTCTCGAACTCCACCGTCGGATACACCACGTCCGCCCATTCGAGCGCCTTGGCGATCCGGGCCTGGAGGACCGCCTTCAACTCCGCACCCTCGTCGCGCGGATAACCGGACTCGCGGATCGCGTCGTCGATGGCCCCTGGGGTGAGACGATCCGCGACCGTGCGGATCGAGTCGGCGACCTGTTCGTCGGTGAGGTTCATGAAGGGCCCCTTGGACCGCATCCGTGAACCCGGTTTGATCTCGTCGACGTCGGAGCCTCCCGTGGCCAGGTCGGCTGCCGTCCATCCTTCGCGGATCGCGCCCTGCGCGCGGAGGTCCAATGAGCCACCGACGTCGATCCGCACCACTCGCCGCCCCGTGGCGATGTAGGCATCGGTCTTGTGACTGTCCCAGTTGCTGAGCAGCATGTCCGCGGCAGCGAACCGGGCAACGTCGGGATGTCCGGCGAACTGCGCGTGGACCGATTCGTCCGGCATCTTGCCGTCCAGGAAGTCCGACATCAGATGGATTTGGGAACCCTCGCCCTCGACGAGGACCGGCTTCGCCCGCAGGGTGGGAGCTCCGGTCGTGCGGAACAGGGCCTGGGCGAACAGCTCGGTCTTCACGGCGCGCACTCCGCGACCCGGCTTGATCGCCACCTTCTGACCGTCCACCTCGTGCAGGTGCACGCCACTGCTGCCGCCGAGCGACTGTCCTTCCTCGAACTTCACCGGCACGACCTCGAGCTCGCCGAAGTCCCCGAACACTCTCTGCTCCCGCTCCTTGCCTTGGACGGTGGCGACCTCTTGCCCGTGCACCGTCTCCGCGTCGGCATCCGTCGGGCGCGCGGACGTCGTAGCCGGATTCTCGGGCGACGGGGCGGGGCGGGTACGGTGCGCCGGACCGCTCGGCCGTGCAACGTAGGTGTTGCGGCCGTCGGGCTGAGGCGTGGCGTCGAGTTCGATGGTCGACGTGGAATTCGACGCGGCCTTGCCGAACGGTGCGTACGGTGTCACCTCGTCAGTCACCGTGTCGCGCACGTTGATCGTCGTCTTCAAGTGTGTGGCAAGCGCTTTGATCGCGATCTGCTCGGCGTTGTGCGCGGCGCGAACGCCTTCCTCCTTCTGTGCGATGGTCGACGCGTCGAAGGCGGCGCGTTCGTCGTCGGTGAGCGGACCACGGCCGGGACCGCCACCCGGGTGGGTGTCCGGGTTCGTGCTCCGATGAAGTTCGACGTTCAGAATCTGCTGTAGCCCAGTTGGTTTCGGAGTGGACGTCACACCGGGTTGGATGATCGCGTTGACCAGATCTCCGTCGGTCGTCGGGTGGTCGGTGACGAAGTTGGCGAGGTCGGCGAGCACGTCTTTCTCGCCTCTCTGCGCTGGGCCGGCGAACTGCCCGGTGAGCCCCTGACGCAGCGAGGTGGCGTTCACGTCCAACGCTTCACCGACAGCGTGGTAGAGGCCTCGGTCGGCGGGCGGGGGCGCCGAGTACAAACTGACCCCTTGCTCACCGGAGAAGTCATGCGTGGCAGCGTCGTTGAGTGAAGCGAACTTGCGTTGGATCGACGCCTCCGGACCCGACATCGCCGCGTTGACCGCTGCCACGCCCTTGGCGGTCTGCTGCCCCTGGTCGATTCCGGCAACGACATCCGGATGTCCAGGAACCGGCGTGGAGAGGGCGGCGTCGAGGTTGTGCTTTCCGGTGTCCTTCTTCTTTTCCGTGCGCTTCGCCGAGTCATCCGTCAGACCCAATTGCTGGTGGACCTTCGGCTCCTGAGTGAAGGGCGCCGCCGCGATCTTCGGAGTGCCCCTGGCTGCGCCTGGGTCGTTTTGCAGATGTGTGGGTTCGCGGTCGGCTCCCGTGCGCTTGGCGAAGTCGTCACGGAACTTGCTGAGACTGGTGTCCCCCTTGTCGTCCTTGGTCGCAAAGAAGCGGTCCGCCACGTTGGTCAGTGCGGCGTGCGACTGTGGCAGTTTGCCGTCGGTCGCGTAGCCCAACGCGATGCGTGCCAGATCCGTCTCCACGGCCGCGCCCTTGAAGTCCGTCATGAATGCCACACCGCGCACGGGATGACGTCCCGTCTGGGCGTTGACCTCGAGATTGGACCGCTCGTTCTCGACCTGGGCCAGCACATCCTCGGTCACCCCGTTGCCGGTGAGCGCCCTGACGTTCGCATCGTGGAGGGCTCCCAGCTCTCCGGCATTGAATTGGGCCAACGACTTTCCCAGTTTGGAGAATTCGGCTCCGCCGTCGCCGAACTTGACCTCGGGATCGACCAGTGTCGTGACGGCATCGACAAACAGATTGGGCTCCGGGGTGTACGGCAGCAACGGACTCGTCTTGGCCTGCTCGACGCGTGCATCCATGTCCTGGGTGATTTGGCGCCCGAAGTCCGTCTTGAAGCCGTCGCCGTTGAGTTCGGGACCGGCCTTCTTGAGTTTCGACAAAGCCGCGGCCGCCTTCTTGCGAGCGTCACCGTCGAGTCCGGGCAATTGCTGCTCCAGCGCAGCGATCTTGGCCGAACGCTTGGCGTCCGCCGAGCCGATCATCGCGTCGAAGTCCGCGTCGGACCGGGGTGCGACGTAACCACCGCTGAACATCAGGGGTCGCGCCGGTGGAAGCCCGTCGCCGGTGGCCATTGTGCTGGCGACGTGATTGAAGACGTGCTCACCCGAGGGCACGTTGCGGGACCCGGTGTCGAAGTCCTGTACCGCGAGGTAGGGGTGGTTTCCCTTGGAAACCATTGCCGCGATGGCGAATTCGTTGACGTCGCTGTGCATCATGTTGTTGCGCATCGTCCCGTACGGCAGGTGCCCGGAACTGGGCATCTTCCAGGTGGAAGCGGTCAGCGCGACCGGGTGATCGATGCCGGCCAGCACGTCCTCCATGCCGGCCATCGTGGTCTGCAAGTTCGCCGCGGCCCCCGGAGCTAGTTTGGTGTTGACGCCGATGACGAAGGCCACCTTGCCGTCCAACCCCTTTGCGTTGGCCGCGATGGCGTTGACGACCTCGGGCAGTCGGTGGACTTCCGACATGGGCACGATGGCGTTGACCACGAAGGCAATCGGCTTGTCGTTGGCGACGCTGTGGTTCAGAGCTGCCAGGTGGGTGTCTCTGGTCGGGGCGAATACCGGGGCGCCGCCGGCCAGGTCCTCGAACGCCTTGTTGTACTTGGTTACCTCATCGCGAGCCGGTAGCTCCACGGGCCGTCCCAAGGGTTCCGTGGAGTCGTGCTGTGCGTCGTGCATCGGAGCGTCGACGTCTGAGTCCACGTCCATTGCCACGTCATCGGTGCGTAGGCGCTTGAACGTACCCGAGATGTCCCCCTCGTCGGCAGAGTCATCGGGGCGTCCCCGTTTGTTGGCGGGAGCGGGCCGTGTCGGCGAGGTGTCAGCGTGGTCGTGGTGGGCGTCATCACCGCCCCGCTCAGCCGGATGCTGGTCGACGTTTAATCGCGTATCCGGCACTGACACTTGACTGTTCGCGGCACGCTCCACGAGCCACAGGTGGCGCGGGCGCAGGCCCGAGTCGTCGCCAAGGACGTCGAGGCCCATCATGCCGCCGTCGTTGCGATGCACCCCGGAATTCGTGTCGTGGCGCAGGAACACCCGTTGCGTGTCGCGGTATTCGTCGGGCACGCCGAGGTAGTGCAGGGTTTCGTGCGCCAACACGTTCGCCGTGGCGTTTGGGTTCCAATGCCTCTGATCGGTTCCCCCGGAGCCCACTTCGATGACGGTGTGCGCATCGCCGGCGTTGTCGGTGAACTCCAGGTTGACGTGGAACTGGTCACCACTGGGCAGCCGAAACCCCCGATTGAGCAGATCGTCGACGCCTTGGCGTGCCCTCGTCGCCACGTGCGCCACCGTGTCCGGGCCGACGGCGACCTTCGTGCCCGAGCTGGTGTCGACGTGGGTGCCCGGACTCAAGTGAACCTTGACCGTGTACTCCTGCACGAACCGACCTGGCGTCACCTCGATGCGCCGCAGGTCGTACCTGACCAGACCGTCGTAGGAATCGATCCTGGACGGAGTGCTGGTGGTCTCGACGTCAGCCACCACCGTGTCCACCGACCTGACGTGTGCGCCGTCGCGACGCGAACGCCACAGCTGCTCCGGCGCTGGATCGCGAGGGGCGAACCAGTCCGCCGTCCGCGCCGGGTCGTGCCGCCACGATTCGTCGTTGATGACGTCGGTCTCGTGCGGCTCCGAGGGCGCGGACCGCGCTGGTGGAGCACCCACCCGCGGTCCCGGCTTCCGTGGACCACGCACCGGCGGTGCAGGAGGAGCGGAGGGTACGGGCCTTGCCGGTCCAGGCACCACCCCGACGACGACGTCGGGGTGATCTTCGGCCGTCGAGCGCGAGGTCGATGGTGAGGCCGTGCTGCTCGCGACGTTCGACACGGCTGTCGGTGCCGGATTGGAGGACGTCGCCAGGCCCGCCGAGACCGACTTCGCGGGCGCGCCGGGGTTGGATGCGTGTGTTGCCGTCGAGCTTGGCGGCGGCGACGCGCTTTGGCTGTTCGGCGCGGTGGGTGTCGCCGACGTGTTGTGCGAGCCCGGCTGTGCGGGGGACTGTGTGCCCGTGGTCGACGCCGGCCCGGTGGTCTGGGTGCTGGGCGTCGCGGTCGGTGGGGACGCTGCCGTGCTGGGACCCGTGGCCGGCGGGGGCGTGATCGACGAGTTCGACGGTGGCGTAGAGGTATTCGTGTCAGTGGCGGTCGTCGGCGGGGTTGGCTCGCTCGCGGCGCCATCGTTCTCGGACGGTGCAGCACCGACATGTGGCGAGTGGTCGATCGGCGTCGGCCCGGCTACCTGGTGTGCATCATCCTGCAAGGCTTCGGCATCGTCAGGCTGCCGACTGGCGGGTGGCGCATGGTTTGGTGACGGGTCCGCCTGGGTGGGTGACCCATGATCGGTGGTCGGGGCCTCGTGCGACGCGCCACCGGGTGCCTGTGAGACGGGGGGTGACGTTTCGGCGTGGGTGGCCGTGGTGTCCGATGGCGGGGACGTCTGATGTGGCGCGGGTTCTGGCCCGCGACCGGGGTTCTGAGTGGGCTGCGAGTCATGCTGCGCTGAAGGTGAATCGGAGTTTGGGCCACTGGTGTGGTGTTCGGTGGCACTCGGTCCAGTCTGGCCGGGTGCGTGCTGCGGGGCAGGCTGACCGCTCGAATGTTCGGGCGAACCCTGCTGCGGTGTCGACTGGGGATCGTGACCATGGGGGTCGGGCCGCTGAGCACCCGATGGGGAATCCTGCCCGTCGACCTGATGTGCGGGGGCTCCCTCGGAGGAACTAGCACTCGGCGTCTGCTGCGGACTCGTTTCGCTGTTCTGGTCGCTGCTCGACTGGTGCTGGGTTGCGGTGTTGGCGGTGTCATCGCCGCGTGGGGTCTGATCGGAGTTCGGTTCGCTGTTGGGACCGCCGGTTGAATCATTTTGTGCTGCAGCGTCACCAGTGTGGCCGTTACCAGGGTTCTGCTGTGCGCCGCCCTGGGCGTCACCGCTGTGACCACCATTTGAATCATGCTGTGTCGCAGCGTCACCGGAGTCAGCGCCGCCCGGGTCCTGCGGAGAACCCGACTCACCGATCTGGCCGCCGCCTCGTGGGGGCGGTGCGCCGTCATGGGCGTGCGGCACACCCGTGGCCGCCGTGTCCGAGTCGTCGTCGGAGTTCTCAGATACCGAACCCTTCGACCCATCGGACGGGCCGTTGGACTGGTGTTGGTCGAAGGCCGGAGGTGAGCCGTTTGGATCGAACTTCTCACGGGGAGGCGCCGCGTCGGGGGAGCCGGCCGCATCGGAATCCGCACCGCCAGAGTCCTTGCCACCAATGTCCTTGGTGTCTGGTTCCTTGCCCTCCGGCCCCTTGTCGTCGGAGTCGAAGGCGTGACTCTTGCCACCGTCCAGGCCAGCCGGGGTACCGTGCGGGGCGTCATGGCCATCGCCGTCGTGGCCTCCGCCGTCGTGGCCATGACCGTGGGAGCTTTCGATGCCACCGGAGAGACCCCCGAGCGCGCCCCCTGCGAAGATCTCACCGGCGTTCAGGTTGCTCCCCGCGGCGAGGGCACCTGCTACGCCGGCAACGACTTCGGCCCCGTAGGACGCCCCGGCACCTGCAAATGCGTTGCCGATCCCGCCGTTGCCGTGCTTGCCGCCCAACGCCCCGAACGCCGGGGCGTGGAACAGACCCGCGGCCGCTCCACCGGCCGCCGCGCCCTTGGCCGCGTTCCCGACGTCACTCCAGTCGATCTTGTCCTTGTGGCCCTTGTCGACCTGATACTTCTGGATCGCCAAGTTGGTGATCAGTTCTTCGGCAATCTCCTCCACGGTTTCCTTGGCGGCCTCGCGGACCAGCCGGGCCACGGTGGTCTTGGCCAACGCCTCGATCGCCCGCCGCACCAGGGCCCGCATCAACTGGTTGAACAGCATGCGGATGGCGGTCATCGTGATGGCTTCGATCGCCGGTACCCACGCCATCGACGCCCCGAACGTCCAGGGCGCCATGGCAATCGCATAGAGAATCTCTGCGGCGGCCATGGCCAACCCAACGAGGATCTCGATCTTGGACGCCTCGAGCTGGGTGCCGGCCTGACGCGCAGTCTCCCCCAACGCCGACATCGCGTCGACCAACTTGTCCACCGAGTAGTCGCCGTCGAAGAGTTTGGCGAACTCCTGCTCGGCGGTGGTGGCAGTCTCCCCGGTGATCACCGACATCGTCTCGTTGCGCACCCGGTTCAGATCGGGAATCAGATCCGACATCTCCGAGGCCGAGGCATGCCAGTGTTCACCGATGCGCCAGAGGCCGTCCTCATCACCCTGCGGCCACTTACTGCCGGCGAGGTACGAGATCCACTGCAGCGCAGGGGGCATTTCGATGGACATGACGACTCAGACGCCGCCGGCTAGTGGCTGCGCCGTCGACGACGAGGTGTTAGACATCGTCTGTCTGCTCAAGGGTGTCCGCGCCGGTACGCAAGCCTTCGGAGTACTCGTCGAGCAATTGAGCCTTGGCGTCCACCGACCCGTCCACCCATTCCTTCTGTGAGTCATACCCGTTGTCGTTGTCGCCGTGGCGGAACCTACGACCGCTGTCGTCGGAACCCCACGGGGCACCCTCGGCGGCGAGGTTGGCCGCCAACCGCGACATCACACCCTTCATCCGGGCGCTAACGTCAGCCAGGTCCTTGGACGTGGAGCGCAGCTCATCGGGCCGAACACCGAACTCGGGCATGAATCAGCTCCTGATCGTCGGGAACGACGTACCCTCGTCGCCCTCGTTGTCGGTCGGCTTCGGCTGCGCGTGCAGTGAATCGCCCATTGCGCTCACCTCGGCCAGCGCCTCGCGGAAGCCGGGCAGGCCGATGACGTTGCCCGAGATGTCGGACACTGCCTTGCGCCGCTCGTTCATCGGTGCGAGCAACGCCTCCGACCGCTTGTCCAACTGCCGGACGGCGGCTTGCGCGGCGCTGGTGATGTGCCCGCCGATTTCGGAGATCGCGTGATCCTCCAGATAGGACTCGTCCACGACGGTCTTGACGACCGTGCGCTGAGCATTCACCGTGACTTCTACCATGCCGTCGGCCGCCGTCGCACTCGCCACCATCGTCGATCGTTGCTGTTGGATGTTGGACAGGTCGCGCATCTGTTCCTGCACCAAGGCCAGCACCTGACCGAATTCGTTTCGTATCGACTCGTTGCTCACGCTCGTCCTTCCGGTCTACCGGGCACCGGCACGCGACCGCCCCGACTAGGTTGGTCACTGGGCCTCCACTCATCAAACGTGCTCAGCCAAGCGATCATTCGCCGCGGGACTCGTTCAACAGCTCGATGTCGGCGGCGATCAGTCCGTCGATGCGCTCACGAAGCAGGGCGCCCGTCAACGGGATACCGGTACTGCGATCGGGCGCGCCCAGATAGTCACCGTCGTCCTGCAGCCGCATCCAGGTCAGCGACTCCTTGCGGGCATCGACGCCCCACTCCCTGGCGGGCCGCCAATTGCTCTGCACCCGTGCGTAGGCCGACAGTTGAGACGCCGAAACCTGCACTCCAGACATGGTGGACACCTCGTGGCGCACCACGACTTCATCCGTGTCCACGACCGTGGGACGTGACGCCACATACTCCGGGATCACGATCCGCGGATGGCGGCCGGGCCGATCGAGGCTCATGGCGGTCGTGATGGCTGCGCCCAACTCGTATGGGGACACCGTGTACACGTGGACGACGTCGGCGTCGGCGTCGGCCCGTTGCTGCAGCAGGTAACCCGCTTGGCCGGTGCGAAAGGCCAGCGCGCGGACGCTGGGGGTGTCGGCCGGAATGTGTTGGACGTGCCCTGCGACGGTGACGTCGGCGTGTGACCATGCGTCCAGACACCGAGCGAATGCGCTCAGGTCTCCTGAGCGCAGACGGTCGGGCAGTCCCGCCGCATACCTCGCCACCTCGTCGACGAACTCGAACCGTGAGGACCGGGTCAACATGAACGGGTAAGGCAGGGAGTCGCGACCGTATCGTTCGTTGAGCAACTGGAGGTCGAGAAGGTCGAGGGCGCCGACCTCGACCGCTCCTCCGGTGGCCATCGCGCTGCCCATCAGCTGTCCCCGCTCCAGCCCGGCCCGCCGTCAGCGCCGTCCTCGCCGATGACGGAGACCACCGCGTCCGGCTGGCCGATCAGGTCCTGTCCGTTCTGGTTGCCGCGAAGTGCCTTGTTGCCCTTGTGATCCTTGGCTTCGCCACCCTTGCCCCCACCGCCGTGGCCGCCGCCCGACGGTGCACCGCCGCCGCTGGAACCCGTCTGCGACGGGTCGCCAGCCGTGTGTAGTGCGCCGGCGTGGGCCATCGGGCTGAAATTGGCTGCGGCGACGGGCGCTCCGACGCCCGCTAGGTGCAACTTGCCGGGTCCGGGGGCGCCGCCCCCCGCTGCTCCACCGCCATGGCCGCCACCGGCGCTGGCGCCGACGGGGTCTCCCGGCCCTCCGGGAGCACCGTCGAATCCGGGGCCGCCGAATCCCGGCGGCTGCTGCGCGGCTCCTTGCTGAGCCGTCTGCACGATCTGGTTGACGCCGTCCATGATCCCGCCGATCAAGCTGCTGGCGCCGTCAGACGGACTACCGGCCGTACTGGCTGCGAGGCCGGGGATACCGCCGGCGTTGTTCAGCCCCGATGGACTCAAGAGGCTTCGACTGAGATCCTTCGGATCGGCCCCGCTCGTTGAGTCCAAACCACTCGGTCCGGTTGCCGTAAGAGCGCCAGAGTCCTTGAGAGCCTTGCCGATATCGTCAAGGTGCGGATCATTCAGTAGCCTCTGCGCCGCCTTTGCCGTATCCGGGTCACCGAACAGCGCCTTGGCCGCATCGGCTGCCTTTGGATCGCCGAACAACGTCTTGGCTGCCTCGAGGGCCTTGGGATCATTCAGCAGACCCTTGGCCCCGTCGCCGAAGAGTGTCTTGGCGGCATCGGCGAACTTGGGGTCACCGAACAGCTTCTTCGCCGCATCCGCCGTCTTCGGATCGTTGAACAGCTTGTTCGCTGCATCGATGGACTTCGGGTCGGTGAGCACCTTCGACGGGTCGAACTTGGCGCCCGTGCCGGAGGCACCAGTCTCGGAGGGATCTTCGGAGCCACCGAGGTCGGGTACTCGTGGGCTGTTCGCCCCGAGACTCGGCAGGGTCGGTGGGGTCGGGGGGTTGCCGCTGGGCATGTTGGAGCCCGAAGGCGATCCGCCTGCGGATCCCGGCCCGGTGCCAGCGGGGGATCCGCTGCCGGATCCGTCGGCGGAATCCGACGGGAGGTCCGGGCTCTTCAGGTCGGACAGATTTGGCGGGTTGAACGACTGCTTCGGTGTGCTCTCAGTACCGGCGGACCCGCCACCACTTGACGACCCGCCTCCGGGAGATCCGCCTCCGGGAGACCCTCCATCGGGAGCGATGGCTGCCACTTCGCGGGGCGAGAAGTGCGGTGGAGACGGGTTGTTGCCGCCACCTCCGTTGTTGTTGCCTCCGTTGTTGTCGCCTCCGTTGGCGCCGTTGTTGCCGTCGTCCCCTCCCGATGGCGCCCCCACATCCGGGGTCGCCGTCGAACCCACGGCGGGTTGGTGATTGGCGATGTCATTGATCTCGGGCCCGTAGTAGTTCTTCATCACGTCGCGAGCAAAGTCGTTGAAATACTGCTTGACCGTGTCGGTTTCGTTCGGGTAATACGACAAGCAGTTCTGGTAGGTCTGCCACTGGTCGAGGATGTTGTGCTTGTTGGTCGACATGGTCTGCGAGTAGTACTCGCTCAACACGCCCAGTGAGAACGCGCCCTTGCGGAGCTCCTCGGGGATGTCGTAGGACTTCTGGAGGTTGGCCATCGCCGCGTCATGCGTCTTGCCCTTCCACCCGCCGTCACTCTCCAACGTATCGAGACGGTCCTTCAAATCCGATAGGCCGCTGACGATCTGCTGGGCGACGCCACGCAGGGTGTCGTTGTATCCGGGGGCGATGTTCTCCGATACGTTCATCATGCGGCTGCGAATCGTCTCGTAATCCATGCCGTCGAAGTTCTCCAGGACCACGTCGGCCGCCTCGACTTTGGCGCCGTTGCCGTTCAACTCACCTAGGGTGGCGTCCGGCTTGTTGTTGCCGCCGCCGTGCCGTGGATCGCCGTTGTTGTTCTTGATCTTGTCGTCGACGTGGTCCTTCTTGTAGTCGTCGAATGACTTGGCAGGTGGAGACTTGTCCCCGGCGGGAGGCACGTAGCCTTTGGGAGCCACGAAGCCGGGCTCGCCGGGAGCCTTGCCGGGGTCCCAGTAGTAGGTGTCAGTGCCTGGCCACTTGTGGCCGTTCAGCGGGTGAGTCGCGGGCATGATGATTCCATTCCGAAGGATAGAGACGTAGCTTGGCGGCGGGCCGCGAATTCACCTGTCCAGCAACGCCTATGAAGGTGATGCCGCAGCGGCTGGCTTAGCCACAATGAACTAGGCGCTTCCCGGCCTCGGTCACCGTGTCGGCGAACGCGTCGAGGTATTCGTTGTACTCGCCGATAACCCTCTTGAGCTCGTTGCACCCGTGCTCGAGGTTGCTCTTGGTCTGCGCCGCCGACTGGAAGCCTCCCGGATCGCCGTACCCGGGCAGCCCGTTGACCTGGCCCAGTTGAGCGTTGAGCAGATCGCGGAAGTCGTGGACGGCCTTGATGTAGGCGTCGCGCACCTCCGTCGTGAGCTTGAGGTCGGCCTCGCCGTTCGTGGCAACGTCCTTGAGGCCGTTCATGCTGTCGATCCAGTTCTGTCCCATGAGGTTTCCGCTCCTTCGTTGGGGATGGCGGGTTGTGGAGCCGGGGCCGCTCGGGCCCCGGCTCCACGAGTCCGATCAGAATGCCGCGGCGTTGGCCCGGTCGAGGGACTGCATCGCGTCCTGCTGATCCTGAGCCTGCTTCTGGGTGTTGACGGTGGTGTTCACCGCTTCATCCAGCATGCCGTCGATCCTCTGGTGCGCGGCGCTGAGTGCGGTGGCACCCTCACCCTCGTAGACGCTCATCAGCGTCGTGAAGATCGAGCTGATGTCTTGGCGCACTTCCTGGATGTTGTTGAGCATCCCGTTGATGTCGCCCAGCGATCCGGCGTTGGCGCCGAAGTTGTAGAGAATGTTGTCAGCCATGTCTTTTCTCCCTGTCCCTTAGCCGTTGTCCGCGTTGGCGACGGCCCGGAGGTGCTCCGAGCCCTTCTCGACGGTCTGGTCGAGCGACTTGATGATGTCGTCAAACTCCTCACGCTGAGCCTGCGAGGTCTGCTGGTAGGTCGAGGCGCTGCCACCCTGCCAGTTCGCCGACAGCATCTGCTCCTGCGCGTCGCTGATCTGGTTCAGCTTCTGGACGGCCTGCCCGCGAGCCTCTTGAATCTGCTGGATCTTCGCCTCGGCCTCGGCCGGGGTGAGTGAAACGGTCATGTGCGAATCTTCCTTCCTGGTGATCTTCGAAATCGCTTGGAACTAGCGGCTTTTCTCACGTGGTCTAGCTACCCGCCCTCCCATCTCTCCGCGGAGAGTTCGACGAGCTGGTCGACGGCCTGACCGAATACCTGGTCAGATCCCGGCTTGAGCGTCGTCCACAGCCGCCCGGACGGCGACGTACTGGGGACGGCGATCACCCGGCCGCGTGCGGTGTACAGGACCGCGACGGCTGCGGGCACGCGTGCGATCAGGTCTTCGCCTTCGATCAGCGCGCTGTACACGATCTCGGCAAACGCCTGCCGTGATCCCAGCGCCGCCCCCAACAGCACGGCCGCACGTTGAGGGGCTCCCAACGCCCGAATCCGATCGGCGAGGGCGACAGGGTCGTGACTTTCCGACAGTGCGTCGGTCATGTCCGACAGGGGGGCTCCGACCGGGTCGACCGCGGCCGGTTGGGCTGACGGCAGGGCAGCGAGAAGCGTTGCCGCCACGTCGGATAGCGTGATGTTGAGACCCAGGACCGCAACGTCGAGCTGACCGCCGACGCGCCGGCCCATGACGCACAACGCACCGCGCCGGGCGACGCTGATGCGTCCGACCCCGGCCGGGGTCACCAACCGCATGACGAGCTCGCGGTCGGGGCGTTGCAAGGCGTGCAGCACCGTGACGGTCTCGGGTTCGACCACTCCGTCGACGATGACGCCCCGCTCGGTCAGGGTGTGGACGGCGTGGCTCAAGGCGGCGTCTCGGACGTCCACCGTGGCGTGCCGGGGCCGCAACCCGAGCACCGCGGGCGATCCGGGCCCAGACGTCCGCAGCGTCAGCGCCTCGAGTTCGTCTGCCGTGAAGGACCATTCCTGGGTCAGCGTTCCAGTCATGCGTTCGTCTCCGCTCCGCGCCCGATGACGGGGGGTGTGACCCAGTGATCCGACACCTGTTCCAGGGTGGATTCCGCCGGGTCGGCGTACGCCGGGTAATCCGGTTCGGCCGAGTGGACCAAACCGTCGAAGGCCGAACTGGTCGGGCCCCAGCTCACGTTCGACATCAGCAGCGGGGCGTCACTCGTCGCCGTCGCGGGCAGCCAGTTCGTGCCGCCGTCCGTCAGGCCGGCCTCGGGCTCCCCGCCACCGGCCAGGGCGCCGGCGCCGAGCGCCGACTCGTGCTCGCGAGAGTTGTCGCCGCGGCCCATGCCGGCGGCCATCGGACCGTAGCCGCCCATGCCGCCCATACCTGATCCGGTACCGGCGGACGTGCTGCTGACCGCGGCGCCGGCCGACGGCTGCCGTGTCTCACCACTGGACCTGGCCTCGGCGACCCTGAAGGCTCCGAGCGGGGCCGGCGGCGTCGCGCCCCCGGCACCGCCGCCGACGCCAGCGTGACCGGACCCGCCGTCGCTGGCCGCTGCCTGCGCCTCGCGCTCGGCGGCGCGCGCCGATCCGTTGCTGACGTCAGGAGGGGGAGGCTGGTCCCACGGCAAGGCCAGGTCGACACACGAGTCCTCGTACTGCTGCATCACTGCAGCAGCGTTCGTCTGGTCGGCGTTGGCCGCCTCGTCGAATTCGGCGAACCGCCCGTTGAGGATTGCTCCGTTGTAGGCGGCCAAGGACGCCATCACGTCACGGGTCGTTTGCGCCTCGACGACCTCCGCGACGGTGGGCATCGCCAAGATGGCCACGCTGTGCGCGACGGCGGCGTCCTCGGCGCGTTGCCCGTTCCCGGCCGCGCTGAGACTCATGGCCCGCAGCCAATTTCCGAAGTCCTGGATCCTTTGAATTACGACGTCGGCCGAGCCACTCTCGAACGCCCCGGTCAGCTGGTCGGCGAGCTTCTGGTAGTCCTCGGACACGGCGGCCAGTTCGTTGGCGACACGCACCCAGCTAGCTCCGGCCTGGCCGGCGGGCGTCGGGCCGGGCCCCTCGGTCAGGTCGCGAGCGAGCTGTTCGGTGCTGCGCGATTCCCACGCGACGTTCGTGAATCCCATGTCCTGACCTCCTTCTGGGGCTGCTGGTGAGTGGTGGTCGACGCCGTCGGTCAGACGGTGAAGCCCTCGTCGAGATGCGTGACGTCGTCGGCCTGGGACCGCAGGGTGGCGGCGGTTTCGCGCATCTCGGTGACACCGCTCCCCACGGTCGTGCCGAACGCGTCGTGAACCCCGTTGAGGGTGTTCGCAACTCGCTGTGAGACTTCGTCACGTGCACCCGGCTGTACCGACAGATTGGGGGTCTCGGTCTGCAACAACTGCTCCACGCGGCTGGCCAGCGCGTCCAAGTGGGCCGAGGCCTCGGCGATCTCTGCCGGCCGCATCCGCAGAATGTCGTTCTCCGTCATCGCTTCACTCCTAGCTGATCCGCAGTCCGACATCGGGACTGTCCAGTGGGTCCTTCTCACCGATCACCGGTGGGGCGACATTGCCCAAATCACCGACGATTTCGCCGCCTTGATCCGAGGTGTGCAGGAAGTCCGCCGCGCTGTGGTCACCGGCGATGCCGGCCCTCCCCTGGTGGCCCATCGGGGCGCCGCCACCCATCGGGGCGCCAGCGCCAGCGCCACCGGCAGCGCCGCCGGACCGCGCCGACGTCGCCTGCGTCGCAGAGGTCTCGGCCGCGGCCACGGGAGCCGCGGCGTTCAGCGGGCGGGCGGCGGGCAGCGCAACCGTGGCCGACAGTCCGCCGCGAAGCGCACCGCCGCCTCCCGCGGCACCCGCACCACCCCCGCGCGCCGCACCCGAACCCGCACTCGCACCGGTTGCCGGGACTGGGGCAGACGCCGCACCGGCCGGGACGTCGCTCGCGCCCGACCCCGTGCTCGATGCAGAGCCGATCGCCTGCATCACAGGTGACGTGGCCGAAGAAGCCAGCTGCAGCAGCGGATTCAACGCCTGAGCGCCCGTCCCTACTCCGGGGATGGCGGTGACGTCCACCGGCGCACCGGCAGTCGTCACGGCGGCAGCCTGAGCAGCCAGCGTGCCCTGAGTCTCTGCCATGACCTCGCTGGTGGACGTGACCGCCTCCGTTGCGGCGGCGATGGCCGCGGCAATACCCCAGGGGAAGATGATGCTCGGCCCGATGGCAGCGATCTTGGCCCAGAACACGTTGACGATCTCGATGAGCCGTGCCTGTGCGTCCTGCACCGCCGCGGTCGCCGTGGCGAGGCTCGAACGCAGCTTCGCAGCCTGGTCGGCCACCTTGCTTCCGTCCTGCAGCGCGGCCTGGGTTGTGGCCTGTGCCGCCGTACTGGCGTCACCCTGCCACTCGTCTCCCAGGCCCGACAACGCCTGCTGCACTCGGCTGCCCGCGGAGTCCAGCGCCTGACCGATCCCGTCGAACGACTGCGTCGGATCGGGTTGGCCCATCTGACCCGAGCCGAGGCTGCCGAGCGCGTCCATGACTGGCTGGATCATCTGCGACGGATCGAATCCACCGGAACCACCACTACCGGGTGCCTGACCTCCGCCGGACTGCGGCGAGTGATGCTGTTGCGGCTGTGGGGCGTTCGCCGGGCTCGCAGGGGGTGCCGAGTTGGCCGGCGCTCCGGTCGACGTCAACCCGAGGCGGGAGAGGATGTCGCGGACCGGCTCGTTCAAGTAGCCGTCCAGGTTGGTTCGAGCCGCGTCGAGCGGCGTCGCGGATGCCATGGCGTCGCGCCGGTCAGCCGTTGTCCGTGGCGACGAACGAGGCCTTCGCCGCCTCCGTCGCACCCCCGAGGGCCGCGTGCAGGTGCGCCACCGCCAGTGTGGCGGCGAAGTTGTTCGCCTGAGCTGGTCCGTATGCCGCGAGGAACTCGGCGCCGATCGGTCCCAGTGCCGCCGTGGCCGACGCCAGGTTCGCGGCGTGGTCGGCCGATCCTGCCGCGGCGACCGCCTCGCCGGCGGCGGCGTTGGCAGCCGAAAACGTCTCGAGCGCTGGGGGAACCACGGTGAACGCCATCTGACTTCCTCTCGGGAATGCCGCGCCACTTGGCAGCGCCGGAATGCTCTACGTGATTGAAAACGGGCGGTGGCTCGAATCCGTTCGCTCGCAAGGTCATGCCGGACGAACGCGCCTCGACGAACGGTCGCGACGATTCCGGCGTTTCACATCGTGACGGCGACGCCGCGACGTGGTGGACCGGTACGAAGGAGACGAGAATCCGATGAGCGACGCCCAGCAGGTCTTCGACGCCGGGGTGCTATCCCTGGGCATTCCGATCGAAGGCCTTGAGATCGAACGGGACCTGCAGTACGCCGCGTCGGCGTTCCAGCGGGCCACCGAATACGACCCTGGCATGTGCGACGCCTGGCTCGGCCGGTCAGCCACCGGCGAAAGCACTGCCGAGGTGCTCCATCACCTCAGCCTCACCGCGCACAACCTCGGGCGCGAACAGCGTCGGCTGGGCCTGGCTCCACGCGCCCTGGCCGGCCGCTTCGAGACCGGTTTGTACCTCGACTATCCGCTCAACTCGCTGTCCGAGATCCGAACGGCGTATGCGGCCAGTCTGATTCAGGGCAGGGACTACGACGCCGCCGAACAGATTCTCGACGAGCTGACCGCGGCCGAGGGTTCGGCCGAGGACCCGTCGACCGATCAGATCCAAGCCTACGTTCGGGGCGTCCTGTACTTCACCACCCAACGATGGCCGGACGTGCTGACCGCGCTCGCCGATTCGGCGTCGTACGCCGACGAGTACATCGCGGCCGGTTGCCATCTCATGGTGGGATCGGCCTGCGCCCAAATGGGGCTCTTCGGCGAAGGCATCCGCCGGCTGGATCAAGCAATCGGCGGCCCCATCCCGGCCGCGCGGCGGGCGGCAGAGTTCTGCAAGGGCCTCACCCTTCGCGAGATGGGCAACGAGCCCGACGCACGCCACATCTTCGAGCGGATCTACAGCGAGGAGCCAAGTTTCGCGGCCAACTACGCCGCCCTGCAGGATCCCAAGTTCCGGTTGGTGATCACCACCAAGGAATCCATCGACGCACGCCGGAACAAGTGGGATCCCGCGAGCGCACCCACGGCGGGTGACGTCGACGCCGAGGAGCACGCCGAACGCAGCAACCAGCACCTGCAGGCCGCACAGGAGGAACTGGACCGCCAGGTCGGCCTCACCGACGTCAAGCTGCAGGTGGCCAAGTTGCGGTCCGGCGTGACGTTGGCGAAGTTGCGGCGGGACAAGGGGTTCAGCACGGCCTCGAGCAGCCTGCACCTCGCATTCACCGGTCCGCCAGGCACCGGCAAGACGACCATCGCCCGGGTGGTCGCTCAGACCTACTGCGGATTGGGCCTTTTGGAGACCCTCAAGGTCGTCGAGGCCAAGCGCCAGGACTTCGTCGGGCAGCACCTCGGCAGTACCGCGATCAAGACGACCGAGCTGATCGACTCCGCGATGGGTGGGGTGCTGTTCATCGACGAGGCGTACACCCTGATCCAGACCGGCCTGTCCGGCGGTGACGCCTTCGGCAAGGAAGCTGTGGACACGCTTCTGGCCAGAATGGAGAACGACCGTGACCGCCTAGTCGTCATCATCGCCGGATACGACTCCGAGATCGACCGCTTCCTCGGCGCCAACGAGGGCTTGTCGTCCCGGTTCACCAAACGCATCCGCTTCCCATCGTACACCCCAAACGAACTGGGTGACATCGGCCGCCTGATCGCCAGTTCCCGGGATTCCGAGTTGTCGTCGGAGGCCTACGACGAGTTGGTCACCGCCTGCTCGGGGCTGTGCTCGGGCGAATCCGCGGACGCCGACGGCAAGATGCGCCAGAACATCGACCTCGCCGGCAACGGCCGATTCATCCGCAACGTCATCGAGGCCGCCGAGGAGGAGCGTGCGTTTCGGCTGACCGAGAGCTACGGCATGGCACTGGACGAGATCGACGAGACCGCACTGGTTCGCCTCGAGTCCAGCGACGTCAAGGGCGCGCTGGGCAACATCCTGCAGACGCTGAACATCCACTAGAGGAGACCGCGTGACCGAACACGACGACACCGTGGAGTTCCCGTCCAGGTTCACCACCAGCTTCACCGCGGGAAACCTTGGCTCGGTCGCTCCTCCGCAGACGGATGCCCCGACAGCGGCCGACCTGGGGTTGACGCGCCAGGAGCGCGCACCTGGTCGGCACGGCTGGCGCACGGCCCTGCATCGCATGACCGGGGGCACCGTCAGCCCCGACATGGGCTCCGACGAGGGAACCGGACCGGTGCGGCCCGCCCGTCTGCACCACGGGATTTGCAGCATCGCCGTGCTGTCGATGAAGGGCGGAGTTGGCAAGACGACGACGACCGTCGGGCTCGGATCGACCCTCGCGACCATGCGAGGCGACCGGGTGATCGCCGTCGACGCCAACCCCGACCTCGGGACACTGGCCCAACGCGGACCCGACCAGGTTCGCTCCACGGTTCGAGACCTCTTGGCGGACAGCCGAATCACGCGCTACTCCGACGTCCGACGGCACACCTCGCAGAGCGCCAGTCGATTGGAGTTCCTGGGTTCGGCGCGCGACCCTGCCGTGTCGGAGGCCTTCTCGGAGACCGACTACCGCAACGTCCACGGTGTGCTGGACCGCTTCTACAACGTCGTCCTCACCGACTGTGGGACCGGTCTGACCCACTCGGCGATCCAAGGTGTGCTGAACACCGCGAGCGCGCTGGTGGTGGTGGCATCCCCCGCGATCGATTCGGCCCGCAGCGCGCTGGCCACCCTGGACTGGCTCGAGCACCACGGCTTCGGCCACTTGGCGGCCAACACGAGCGTCGTCGTCAACTCGACCTGGGGCGGAGGCACGTCGGTCGACGTCGCCCAGCTGATCCGGTACTTCCGCGGCCGGGTTCGGAACGTCGTCGTCGTGCCCTACGACGCTCACTTGGCCGAGGGCGGCGAGATCCGGCTCGACCGGCTCCACCGCAAGACCAAGTCCGCGTATACGGCCCTGGCCTCGGCGATGCCGTCGACCTTCCACCACGGGCGCCGCACCGGCGACTTCGGACTGCGTCGGGTGGGGCGCGCGGTCTGACCGCGGCCGGCTGCGCACACCCCCGGGGTCAGTAGGCCTCCGGGGGTGTCATGGGTGCCATACCGGATGGATCCGGCTTTGCCGCCGGGCGATGCCGCTCCACCCGGTCGACACCGGGCATTCCTGCGCTGGCGGTGTCACCCCCGTCGGCGCGACGCGCCCTGCGCTCCGACCGCAGCGGCACCACCGGTGACACGTGCCGGGCGTACTTGGCCTGCAGGTCCGCCCATGCGTCCTGATCGCCGACGACGATGCCATGGGCCTCGCCCGTCGCCTCCGCCGCGCACGCGGCGGATTGCCCGCCGGACCAATGGGATTCGTATTGCTGCGCGTACTCCCGGTAGGCCAGGACGTACTCTGCGTACGCGGCGTAGTCACCTTCGGATGCGGGCTGCGTTGCCGCGCAGACCCGTGGTTCCAGCAGCAGCGCCGCCACCGCGACCACAGCCTGAAGCGCCACCAACACGTCGACGACGATCGGACCCCAGTCCCCGCCGCCGACCACCACCGTAGTGGTCGCGGCGGTGAACGCGGTGACCGCCACGGCGCCGACCAGCCATCCGCGCATCACTTGTGCGGGTACCAGTCCCACGGCTGCGACGGCGCCGGCCAGCACGGAGAGGGTCACCGCGAAGCCCGGGGCTTCCAGTGCCACGAGACCAATCACCCACGCCGCCAAACCGAATACTGCCGTCAGCGCCCAAAGGGACCGCTGCACGATTCGCATGCTGCGTCCTGCCGTCGTCACGGCCGGGTGGCCGTCGTGGTCGAACACGCCGGTTTCCTCGTTCATCACTGCTCCTGCCCGTTTGGCCACTCTGGGTCGGCGACGTCGAATGACGCCCCGATGTATCGCATCTCCTCGTCGCTAGCCACCATGGTCACCGTCACCGAAGTGGTCGGCGTGGTCACCAACACCTCGTCATGGTCCTCGTCGAGCAGCTGCAAACGAACGTCGGCGGCCGTCGACGGCGGGCTGTGGCTGGGACTGACCACCACCGCGGTCGTCCCTACCCGCACGGATCGTTCGGGCTCACCGTCGAACATCTCGACCGAGAATTCCTGCCGGGCAGCGGAATCCGCTATGTCGCGGTCGGGGCCGACCACCTGAAGCTGGTTGGCGTCGTCCACCGCCTCGACCATCTCGCGCCAAGCCCCGGTACGCCGGGTGCGCACGCGGACGCGGGCGCCCAGCGCAATGGACCGCAGCACCACCTGCTGCGCCAAGTGCAGGGAGCCGTGCAGTTCCACCCTGACCACGCGCGGCCCGAACAGGGGCACTGCGATCGCGCGGCCCTGTTCGTCGGCCCCGACGACCTGACCGCAGGCGGCGACGGGCAGTTCGAGACCGGCCAGCGGCGGCAGTTCGTTGCCACCGCGGACGGTAAACCACTGTCCCACCGGCCGTCTCGGAGTCGGCCACGGCAGGGCGCAGAGTAGCGCGTCGAACTGGCGGCCCGACAAGCGGCGCACACCGGGGTGGCCCTCTCGGCCACGGCCGAGGGAATCCAGGCGGACGATGCCGCGGAGCTCGACGGCGCCGCGGTGTTCCCCCCGGCGCAGCGACAGCGTGAGCGTGGTGGAGCGGCTTGGCAGACTCCACAGCGTGCCGAGCCCTTCGGTGGTACAGGTTGCGGGCTCGATTTCGTGGCTACGCAGATGAAGCCGACCGCTCTGGCACGCGGTCCAGGATTCCTCGATTGCTCCCAGGTCGACGTTGCCGGCGAGTTCGGCGCTCGCGTGGGCCATTTCGGAGGCCGTCGTGGTGCTCGCCGGTATCCCGGCGTCGCGCAGCCTGTTGGCCACCCGGCGCGTTGCGACGTCCGCGGTGCGTAACGCGCCCTCCCAACCACCGCCTCGTGCCGTTACGGCATCGGGGCAGCGTGCCGGATCGAGCCGGACCACCACCCACACCGAGCGGCGGGCCACCGCTGGCAACGGTCCCAGGACGGCGTCGTACACCGCGGCGACGTGCCCGCGTCCGGCCGAGCGGCTCCCCTGGCTGATGACGTCGATGGAGTGCAACGCGACGTCGAACGTCCGCAGACAATCGACCAGGAGGTCCATGGGCACCATCCCACCCGAGACCGCGGCCCCCGGTGTCAGCACGTGCACCGACGGTGGCGCGTCGTCGATGCGGACTAGCGACGTCAACGTCTTTCCGTCCCAGCAGAATCCCATGGTCGTGCCGCCGGGCTCCTCGTGGTCGAACGGGGTCCAGGGCACGGTTGCGGGCCGCCGACGGCGGTCGCGCCAGTAGTCGAATCTGGCAAGTATCCAGCGGGGCAGTGACCGCCGGGCCAGCGGCACCACGAGGATCAGTCCGCTGACGACCCCGCACACCGCACCCCACCACGGCGATTCATCCAGCAGGGCTGCGAGCGCCATCCCGACGGAGGTGATCGCTTGGACGAGAAGCAGGTCGGGCAACGGCAGTGCCCGACGCGCCAGCCGCCGGTCGTCCACACTCGGCGACACCGGGGCCCGGTTGCCGCGTCGATGGGTCGTCGTCATGCTCAAGTGTCTGGTCTCCGTTCACGATGGGGACGTCGCGTCGGACCGCGTCGTGAACGCTTTCGCCGCGGATTCAGTTTCTCTACTGGTAAGTACGCTCCCGACGCGGCAATCCTTCGGGAGTTCCACGGGCGGAGGAACACACATGCCGGCACAGGTCACCACCCGCGCTCAGGTGAACGGCTACCGATTTCTGCTCAAGCGGCTGCAACACGCGCTGATTCGCGCTGATTCGCGGATGATCCACGACCCGATGCGAGGCCAGATGCGCGCCCTGCTGACCGGTCTGGCCGTGGCCATCCTCATCGCCGGCGGCGCGGGAGTTCTCGCCTTCTTCAAGCCGGCCCCCAACTTCGGCACCTCGTCGATCATGTTGAGCGACACCGACGGCGCCCTGTACGTTCGGATCGGCGACCGGCTGCATCCGGCGTTGAATCTGGCCTCTGCTCGGCTTGCCGTCGGCAAGAACGAGGTCCCGGGCCGGGTGGACCGCAAGTTCCTCGACACCGTGCCCCGTGGTCCGGCAGTGGGCATCATCGGCGCTCCGAGCGCCATTCACTCCGGCGAGGATCCGAGCACCTCGGCATGGACGGTCTGCGATTCGACGGTGGCGCCGCCCGCCACTGTGTCGGTCGGCGCGACGTCCGTGTCGACGACAGTGCTGGCCAACGACCCCGTGCTGGGCCCCGACGTCTCGCCGGCGACCGAAGCGCAGGCGTTGCTGGCACGATCCGGAGGCACCACCTATCTGCTCTACGACGGGGTCCGCGCCGAAATCGACCAGAACGAACCAATTCTCAGCGCGGCCCTGCGCTTGACCGGCGTCTCGCCAAGGGAGGTCTCAGTAGGCCTGTTGAACGCCTTCCCCCTCGTCGCTCCCATCCGACCGATCCGCATCGACGGCATCGGTACTACCACGTCCTACCTTCCGGCAGAGTTTCCGGTGGGTTCACTGGCACGCACTACGGATTCGCGGGGTGATCAGCTCTACGTCGTGTTGAGTCAAGGGCTGCAGCCCATTTCGGCCGAGACCGCCGACATCATCCGCTACGGCAATCCCGAGTCCGCGGCGGCGCGTGAGCCGGCCATGATCTCGCCGGCGCGGCTCGGTGGCCTCCCGATCGTCCACGTACTCGGGGTCGACGACTATCCCTCCACCGCCCTGAACGTGGTGAGCGCCGATTCGGCACCCGTGGTGTGCATGTCGTGGGAGCGCAGAGCGGGGGACGCCGCGGCGACGACGAGTGTTCTGCTGGGGAACCGGTTGCCGCTCCCCGTGGACGCGCAGCCGGTGCAGCTCGCGAGCGCCGACGGCCCCGGGCCCGGGGTCGACGCGGTGTACCTCAAGCCGGGCACCGGTGAGTACGTTCAAGCCGCGAACCCGGGGTCCGGTCCTGCGCTCGGTGACCTGTTCTACGTCAGCGACCTGGGTCTTCGGTATCCCGTCAAGGATGCGGCCACGGCGGCGATCCTGGGGCTTGTCGGGGTGCGCGAGTCCCGCAACGTTCCCGAACACGCCGAGGCCGCCCCGTGGCCGATCCTGTCGCTGCTGCCGCCCGGACCGCGACTGTCTCAGGAAGCGGCGTTGATCGCCCACGACGGTATGGCCGCCGATCCCGCGGGTGTGGCCGTCACGCCGGGTGGACCGGCGTCGTCACCCTAGGGGTGGCACCTGGGGCGTCACAGCCGCAGGCCGCGGAAGAAGGCGTACGTACCGACGATCCAGCAGGCCAGCGGCACGATGAGGCCGATGGCTAGGTACTCGCCGAGTTCGGCGAGATGGCGCACCACCGGGGAGAACTCGACCCTCGGTGCCACCAGGCCGCACGCCGCGACGACGGTGGTCACGACGATCAGCGCCAGCGCGGCCTGGATCCGCCACTCGGGCAGGAAGACCGCGATCTTGACCACGACCAGCAGGGCCGTGAACAGACCGCCCCCGGTCAGCGTGGCGGCCTGGACGAGATCGTGGTGGCTTCTCCCCCGTAGACACAGCACCGTGGCCACCGCGATCCCGAATGCCGCGCCCTGCCAGTGAAAGCCGTCGCCGACACCATTGGCCAGATAGGCGCCGACGACAGCGCAAATCGCGGCCGCGGACACCACCCCGGTCAGGTAGTCCGAAGCCCGGCTGACGCGTCGTGTCATCCCCTCCTCGGTGGGGACGACGCGGCTGATCGCACGGAGCGCGTCCACCCCGTCGACCGCGGTGCCACCCTGAATCTCTATGTCGTCCAGCGGTTCTCCCGCGGTTGGCACTCGGGGAACCGGCAGTCGCGACGCCATGATGGTGATCCCGGGTGCCAGATAGACGACCACGACGGCGACCGTCGCCAGGATCGCGCCGATCGTGGTGGCCGCTGGGTTCACGCTCAGCTGGATCAGCGAGGTCGGAATCCCGAACGCCGCCAACGCGATGATCCCGCTGAACGGCGCCCGGCCGGTTCCGGTGAGCCGCAGCAGAACCAGTGCGGTCAGTGCCGTCACGGCAAGTGCGACCGGTAGCGCGGTGACGCCCTGAGCGGTGGGCGCTACGTAGAGCAGGCCGCCGAACAACGACGGCATTGCCACCACGACGGGGCCCGTCACGCTCGTCGTCGTCGCCGTCAGATGGGCCCGCACGCAGGCGATCCCGGCGCCGATGACACCGACGAGGACGAGGATCGTCGCCGCCAGGGGGATGCCGACCAGCCGGGGTCCAGAGGCAAGGGTGGGCAGCGCCGAGGCAGTGACGACCGACGAGACGATGCTCGTGGCATACCATCCCGTCGCCGGCCGGCGGAACCACGGCGTGGCCGCCGACGTCTCGGCGAGGCCCATCAGCTCGTCGGCGAGTATCGACGGGGGCGGATCGCCGATCTCGCGGATCAGCAGGACGTCGCCGTCGAAGACCTCCGCCTCGGCCAGCGTCCGCCGAGGGTCGACGACGGTCCCACCGAGGCGGGCGAACGTCCATCGGCCGGCGGCGTCGGTGTCGTCGCCGGGCCCGCCGACGTCGTCGAGGTTGGCCATCGCGACCACCTCGCCCGCCAGAACGGAGACGCTCACGGTGGTGGGCAGGCCGACGTCGACGAGGTGGGTGCCGACGACGACGGTCACCCGGCTCAGCTGCTGGTCGTCGTCGGCCTCGCCGTCGAGTGTGGTTGGCAGTGTCATGTTTTGGCGGCCTCCCGGCGAACCTCTAGTGGACGACATCCCTCGTCGGGTCGAACGTGCCGCACGATTCTTTCGTTCTCCATGACATGGCCCGGATCCGATCGTCGGGGGCCCTTTCGTCGGAGGTGTGATGACCAGGCAGGGCTTCGTTCGTCGACTGCGGCTGACGCCGCCGCGCATGCCGGGCGGCGAGGTGAGCCTGCAGTCACCCCCCGAGGTGCCGCGCGTGATCCCCGGGAATCTGCTCGCGAAGCTGATGCCGATCATCATGCTCGTCGCGGTGGTCGGAATGATCGCGCTGGTGGTCACAGTGGGCGGCCGCAACGTGACGCGCAACCCGATGTTCCTGCTCTTCCCGATGATGATGATCATGTCGATGGCCGGCATGTTCATGGGTGGCGGCAAGTCCGGCAAGGCCGCCGCCGAACTCAACGAGGAGCGCAAGGACTTCTTCAGCTACCTGGCCGGGCTGCGGGACGACGCCGAGCAGACCGGAGCCGCGCAGCGGGCGACCCTGCAGTGGAGCCATCCCGACCCGCGGACCCTCGTCGACCTGGCGGGTTCACGTCGCATGTGGGAACGCCGACCCACTGACAACGACTTCTGCCACGTCCGCGTCGGCGTGGGCACCCATCGCCTGGCCACCCGTCTGTTGGCGCCCGAGACCGGACCACCCGAGGACCTGGAGCCGGTGTCCACCGTGGCGTTGCGCCGCTTCGTCGCCACGCATTCGGTGGTTCACGCCCTGCCGACCGCGGTGTCGCTGCGGGCGTTCCCAACGATCAGCTTCGACGGCGACCCCACCCAGATCCGACAGCTCGTGCGGTCGATGGTGTTGGAGCTGTGCACCTTCCACGGTCCCGACCACCTGCAGGTCGCGGTCGTCACGTCGAATCCCGACAACGCGAACTGGAAGTGGGTGAAGTGGCTGGCCCAGGCCCAGCACGAGACGCTGCGGGACGGCTGCGGCACCATGCGGCTGCTATACCCGACACTCGAGTTGCTGGAGACCGCGCTGGAGTCCGACCTCGCCGAACGTGGCCGCTTCAACCGCAATTCGCAGCTCGCAGACGGCAGCCGGCACCTGGTGGTCGTCATCGACGACGGGTACGTCACCGGTGACGAGCGGTTGATCACCGACGCCGGCTTGGACGGCGTCACCGTCCTCGACCTCAACGGTCCCCGGGACGGATCGGGGTCACGCCGCGGCCTACAGCTCGTGGTCGACGGCGACGACGTCGGAGCGCGGACGGCCGCAGGCGTTGAACACTTCGCGAAGGTAGACGAACTGAGTCTGGCCGAGGCGGAGGCCACGGCACGCACGTTCAGCCGGTTCCGGCCGGGCGGCGCGGCGCACATCGTCAACCTCGAGGCCAACGCGCGGGCCACCGATCCGGGCCTGATGGCACTGCTGAAGATCCCGGACGCCGCCGAAATCGTCCCGGCGGAGGTGTGGCGACCCTCCTCACCGCGCAAGCGACTGCGCGTACCGGTCGGCGTGACCCCGTCGGGTCAGCCACTGGAACTCGACATCAAGGAGTCTGCCGAGGGCGGCATGGGTCCACACGGTTTGTGCATCGGCGCAACGGGTTCGGGCAAATCGGAATTCCTGCGCACCCTGGTGCTGGCGATGGTGACGTCGCACTCGCCGGAGGCGCTCAACCTCATCCTGGTGGACTTCAAGGGTGGGGCGACCTTTCTGGGCCTCGACGGCGTCCCGCACATCGCGGCGATCATCACCAACCTCGAAGACGAGCTGACGATGGTCGACCGCATGCGCGACGCACTGGCCGGTGAGATGAACCGTCGACAGGAACTCCTGCGCTCGGCAGGCAACTTCGCCAACGTGGGGGACTATGAACGCGCGCGGACCGCCGGCGCGGCCCTGGATCCGCTGCCGGCGCTCTTCATCGTCGTCGACGAGTTCTCCGAGTTGCTATCTCAAAAGCCAGATTTCGCGGAGTTGTTCGTGATGATCGGGCGGCTGGGTCGAAGCTTGCACATCCACCTGCTGCTGGCCTCGCAGCGACTCGAGGAGGGCAAGTTGCGTGGACTGGACTCTCACCTGTCCTACCGGATCGGCCTGAAGACGTTCTCCGCCGGGGAATCCCGTAGCGTGCTCGGCGTTCCGGACGCCTACCACCTGCCCAGCGTTCCCGGTTCGGGCTTCCTCAAGTGCGACGCCAACGAGCCCATGCGCTTCAACGCGTCCTACGTCTCCGGCACCTACTCCAAGCCACGCCTCTCCTCGACGGGTGGCCGGCCGTCCACGCTGGGCAACCGGGCACCCAAGTTGTTCACCGCAACCCCCGTGGAACGGGACGCCGTGCCCCTCGAACCAGAGGCCGACGCCGGGCAGCCCGAGGAAGAGACGTCGTCGATGCGGACGACGCTGCTCGACGTCGTGGTCGGCCGGTTGCACGGACACGGCAGGCCCGTACACGCGGTGTGGCTTCCTCCGCTGGAGGCCAGTCCCGCCGTCAACGCGTTGCTTCCCGAATCGGACTGGAGCGATTCTCGAAACGTCAACGGACGCTTGCTGCTTCCGGTCGGAATCGTCGACCGGCCGTACGACCAACGACGCGACGTGCTGGTCCTCGACCTCGCCGGCGCGAAGGGCAACGTCGCCATCGTGGGCGGTCCACAGTCGGGCAAGTCCACGACGTTGCGCAGCCTGGTCATGGCTGCCGCGGCCACCCACACTCCTGAACAGATTCAGTTCTACTGCTTGGACTTCGGCGGCGGCACGCTGGGCAGTCTGACCAACCTCCCGCATGTCGGCAGCGTGGCAGGCCGGATGGACTCGGATCGCATCCGTCGCACGGTGGCCGAGGTGACCGGGATCCTGCGGGCACGGGAGGAGCGCTTCCGCGAGTTGGGCATCGAGTCGATGCGCGACTTCCGGCAGCGGAAGGCAACCCTGGCCGCGATGCCACCGGCGGAGGCGGCCCGAGACCCGTTGAGCGACGACCACTTCGGTGACGTGGTACTCGTCGTCGACGGGTGGGCCACCATTAGGAGCGACTTCGACCTGCTCGAGCCCGCGCTGCAGGCCATCGCCATTCAGGGCCTCTCCTACGGGGTGCACCTCGCGATCACCGCCACCCGCTGGATGGAAATCCGGCCTGCGGTCAAGGACATGATGGGCACCCGCGTCGAGCTGCGCATGGGCGACCCGATGGACAGCGACGTCGGCCGCAAGTTCGCCGAACTGGTCCCCGTCGGGCGACCGGGACGCGGGATGAGCGCCGAGCGGCTGCACATCCTCATCGGCCTGCCGCGGCTGGACTCGTCGTCTGACGTCGAGGACCTGCCGGCCGGCGTCGCCGCGGCCTGCGCGTCGGTGCGCACCGTCTACGGCGACCGGGAGGCGCCCCCGGTTCGCATGCTCCCGCACGACGTCGACCCGCATCTGGTCACCACGGCCGCCCGCGACGCCGGCGCGCTGGGCCGCAACAAGGTCGCCATCGGCGTCAGCGAATCGGAACTGGCTCCCGTGGTGCTGGACTTCGACGTCCAGCCGCACCTCGTCGTGTTCGGGGACTCCGAATGCGGCAAGACCGGACTGCTCCGCAACATCGCCGCGGGCTTGATGGCCGGCTCGACGCCGGAGGAGTGCAAGATCGTCGTCGTCGACTTCCGGCGCACGCTGCTGGGTGCGGTCGACAACGACTACCTGAGCGCCTACGCCACCGCCGCGCAGTCGTGCGGCGAAGCCATGACCGAGCTCGCGCAGACACTGAAGGATCGCCTGCCACCCGGCGACGTCACACAGCAGCAACTCCGGGACAGATCGTGGTGGCAGGGGCCCGACGTGTACGTCCTGATCGACGACTACGACTTGATTCCCGGTGGGTCGATGAACCACCCGCTTGGTCCGCTGGTGGAGTACTTGCCCCAGGCTCGCGACGTTGGTCTGCGGGTGGTGATCGCCCGCCGGATCGGTGGGGCCGGGCGCGCCATCATGGACCCGATCATCGGGCGTCTGAAGGACCTGTCGTGCCACGGCCTGGTGATGAGCGGGACCAAGGACGAGGGCGCGCTGTTCGGGGTCCGGGCCCAGCCCATGCCACCTGGCCGGGGCATGCTCATGTCGCGCTCGGTGAACTCCGACGTCGTCCAACTGTCCCGGATGCCCGACCTGTGACCGAAATCGAGCTATTCCCAGGGACTCTCGAGTCGACCCCGTCCGAAGCGGTGTCCCCAGTGGCCGACCTGGTCCGGGTGGCCGTCGTCGGGCAGCGGCGACAACTCGAACTGTCCCTTCCTCTGGACGTACCCACCGCCCTGCTCGTGCCAGAGGTCGTCCGCCTGTTCGGCGAAGCCGAGCGCCCGAAGGACGTCGCGTGGGTGCTGGTCGGAGCCGAGTCCGAGGCGCCCCTGGACCCCGGTGGAACCCTGCGCGACGCCGGAATCACCCGGGACGACGTCCTCCATCTGCGGGGCCGACGCAGCCTGGCGGCGCCCACGCTGTACGACGACGTGGTCGACGCCGCAGCACGCCTGAACCAGTCGGGGCACCCCGGGTGGGATCAGGCGGCCGCCCGCGGTGTCGCCCACCTTGGAATCGGTCTGGCCACCGCGGCCTGGGTCTACCTGCTGCTGGTGGACGCCACGAGCCCACGCCGGACCGCACTGCTCGGCCTAACCGCGTTCGCCACCGTCACGCTGCTCGTCGTCGCCACGATCTTCTCGCGGTCGGCCGGGGAACCACGGATTGGCGCGACCCTCGGGTGGGCCTGCCTGCCCGTCGCCGCAGCCGGCTGCTGGGCCGGCCTGTCGCCCCACGGCCTCCTGCCACTCGCCGGCGGGGCTACGGCGGTGGTCGCGCTAAGCGTGGCGGGGTATCGCCTCGTTGGTGCCGGCGTGGCCGGCTTCACCGCCGCCGCAGTGTTGTCCGCCTGCGGCGCAACGGTGTTGGTGGCCCGCTCGGCCGAAGTCACCGGCGCCTGGGCGGCAATGGGGCTGGGCGCCTGCGCCACCCTCGCAACGGCTGCCGTCCCTCGACTGACCGCGCGGTTGGACCACTCCCACCCCGCCCGACCCGGTGCCCCGCTGCCCGACGGCGACGACGTCGAACGGCGTGTCGCCTGGGCGCGCGCCCTGCGCGGCGGGCTGTCCGCCGGGTTGGCGGTGGCCGCGTGCTGCGGGGTGGCAGCGGTGGTGTGGGCCGAGCCCATGCCGTCGTGGCCCACCCTGACGTTTGGCGTGGTGTGCGCCACCGCGCTGGGGTTGCCCCGACCTGCCGCCCGCACCGGCGTCCCGCGCACGGCGTCGGGTCTGCCGGCCGTGGCACTGGCCGTTGCCGTCACCCTGGCTGCGGTCCGAGGCGACGCACCGATGCCCCTGGTGGGAGCCGCCGCATTGCTGGCCGTTGCCGTCCTCCTTGCCGCCGTCGGAGCCAGGCCCCGTCCGAGATTGCGCCAGTTGCTCTCACTGGGGTCCTACTTCGCCTTCGCCCTGGTGGTGCCCAGCGCCACGTGGGTGCTCGGGATCGGTGCGGGATGGGGTGTCGGGTGAGGCGCGGAGGCCGACTGGCGGCGGTGTGCCTGGTCGTCGGCGCCATCGTGGTGTGGCCGGCGCCCGCGGCGGCCGCGGGACCACCGGTGGTCCCGCCCGGCCCGCCGCCCGTGGGACCCGTCGCGCCGATGGATCCCACCGAGCAGAAGACGGTGTGCGCGCAGGCGACCACCCTTCCTGGCACCCAGTTTCAGCGACGACCGGCCGGTGACACGATGCTGGACTATCGGGCGGCCTGGCGGTTCTCGCGCGGGGCGGGGCAGAAGGTGGCGGTGATCGACACCGGCGTCTCCCCCAACCCCAGATTGCCGGCCCTCCAACCCGGCGGCGACTACGTCTCGTCGTCGGACGGTCTCACCGACTGCGACGCGCACGGCACCCTGGTGGCCGGGATCATCGCCGCCGCGCCCAGCCCCGACGACGGCTTCAGCGGAGTCGCACCCGATGCGGCCATCCTCTCCATCCGGCAAAACAGCGGCGTGTACTCGGTGAAGGGAACCGGTGCGGGACAGGAGGATCCCAATGCGACCTCGGCGGGTTACGGCAACACCCGCACACTGGCCTACGCCATCGTGCGGGCCGTCGACCTCGGGGCGACCGTGGTCAACCTGTCCGAGGCCGCGTGCGCCCCGGTGGGGACGAACATCGACGACGCCGCAGTCGGGCAGGCGCTGCGGTACGCGTTCGAGCGCAACGTCGTCGTGGTCGCCGCCGCGGGAAACGTTGCTCCACAGGGCAAGTGCAGCGCTCAGAACGGCACGCCCGATCCGAACCTGCCAGTGGCCGATGCGTGGGCGTCGGTGAAGACCGTCGCCAGTCCGGCGTGGTTCTCCGACTACGTGCTCACCGTCGGCGCCGTGACCGCAGCCGGCCAGCCCGCGGACTTCTCCCTGCACGGCCCGTGGGTCGACGTGGCGGCACCCGGCGAGCAGATCACCTCGCTCAGCCCGAACGGCCCGGGCCTGATGAATGCGTGGCTGGATCCCACGGCCGGTCCGGTGCCGGTGAACGGCACCAGCTTTGCCGCCCCCTACGTCTCCGGCGTCGTCGCGCTGTTGCGATCTCGATTCCCGCAGATGACCGCGGGCGAGGTCATGGAGCGGATCAAGCGCACGGCGCGGACACCGGCGTCGGGTCCGGACGAGATCGTCGGCTACGGCGTCGTCGACCCGGTGGCCGCCCTCACGTTCCAGGTCCCGCCCCGGCCACCGGCCTCCGACGCCACGCTCGCCATGACACCGCCGGCACGTGTCGACCCGGCGGACCACCGGGCGCGCAACCTCGCGCTGATAGTCCTCCTCGGATGCGCGGTCGTCGCCGGGATCGCGATGTCCGTACCGAAGATGCCGACGCGTGAGTGACGCGGCGTATGAAACTCGTTGCAAGGGAATGGGAGTGACCGTGACAGATCAGCACCAAACTACCGACGACGTGGACAGCCGGGCCGCCGATTTGATGGCGCGTCTCGCCGCGCGGCAGAGCCAGCACGCCGCGGTGGCACCAGAACCGGAACCCGAAGCCGAAGTCGAAGAGGTCGCACCTCCAGCCGAGCCGCCCGAGCCGGAGCTTCCGTCATCGGACGCCACGAAGCGCACCGGGCGCCGGATGGCACCGCCGCCGTGGCAGCCTGCGGTGCAGTCATTGCCCGACTCGTACGATTCCGGACGCGAAGCCCAGGCACCGGCGCCAGACCCGCAGCCGGTGCGACGGTCCGGTCCCCCACCGCCACCCCCCGGGTGGAACCCTCCGCCGCCACCTCCGGGCTGGCCCGGTCCGCCGCCGTGGATGCCGCCCCACCGCGGCGGTCCTCCGACGAGCGGTGGCGAGCTGGTGCCTCGTCGCGAGGCTCCCATCCCGGCCCCACGGGCCGACCTGCCCGTCCACGAGGACGTCACCGACGGCGAGCAGTTGACGCCGCAATTCGGTTGGCGGCGAATGCTTCACCGCGCGACCAAGGGCCGGGTCAACCCGGGCGTGTCGCAGAAGGACCGCGAGCAACAGGCCCTCGTGAAGAAGATCAGGCAGCCGCTGGCCACCGACTTCCGGATCGCAGTGCTCTCGATCAAGGGAGGCGTCGGCAAGACCACCACCACCATCGGTCTCGGATCGGCGTTCGCCATGGTCCGCTCCGATCGGGTCATCGCGGTGGACGCGAACCCCGACCGCGGCACGCTGGCCGAACGCATCTCGGACACGTCGACCTCGTCGACGGTGCGCGACCTGCTGCTGGACCCCCACGTCTCGCGCTACGCCGACGTCCGCCACCACACGCGCCTTGCGCCGAGCCGGCTGGAGGTCTTGGCCAGCGTGGGGGACCCCGCGGTCTCAGAAGTCTTCGGGGAGAGCGACTACCGGCGCGCAATCGAGATCCTGCAGGCGCACTACAACATCATCCTGACCGACTGTGGAACCGGGATCATGCACTCGTCGATGGCGAGCGTGCTCGACTTGGCGCACGCACTGGTGCTCGTCAGCTCACCAGCCGTAGACGCTGCACGCAGTGCCGCCGCGACTTTGGACTGGCTGACCCAGCACGGCTACGGCTCGTTGGCGCGGGACTCACACGTGGTGCTCAGCGGTGTTCGGCCGGGCGCGAACACCGCCACGTTCGACGAGGTGTTCCAGTACTTCGAGGAGCGAAGCGGGTCCATCCACGTAGTCCCGTTCGAACCGCACCTGGCCAGGGGCGCCGACGTCGACTTCGCGATGCTGTCACCGGACGCGGTGCGCGCCTACCTGGAACTCGCCGGTGCCGTCGCGGCCAAGTTCTCGCGGGTGCGGTGAGGCCCGTCGGCGTCTACCGCGTCTCGTCGCGGAGGTGTCGGACTCGTTCACCGAACTCGTTCAGCAGAAAGGCTTGTCGGTCGGCGACCACCTTGGCTGCCGCCTGCGAGACCTCGACGATCCGGGCCGCGAGCGCGTCGGCGCCGTGTCGGTAGGCGCGCTCGCTCAACCTCAGTCCGGTGATGGCGCCCCACCCGTTCACCTGCACGCTTACCGACCCGTCGGGAGCGCTGAGCGTCACCGAAAGCGATGCGATCTGCTCGTTGAGTGCCATGGTCAGATCGCGCTGCGCTTCGAGGCGTGAGGTCACAGGTCCAATTGCTCCATCGTCAGCCCGGGCAGCTAGTGGCCACACGGGGGTGGGCTCATCCCACCCATGGTCCCGGGGCCGGGAGCGCCACCGCTTGGAGAATTCGTGGAGATTGGCTGAACAAGTTGGATGCGCTCTTTCTCCGCGGTAGTGGTCGCGTCGTCCTCTCGAAGGCGGATTTCCGTGCCGAACCGTGCCTATGAGCTGGGATACTGGAGGCGTGGGCGCCATCGAGGGGTTCAAGAGATGGTGACGGATCAACCTGAGGTCGACACGCCCTTCCACAGCCTCGACGACCTTGGCGGCACCTTGGACAAGACAAAGGGATTGTTTGCCGTCATCGATTCGCAGCCGGATGCTGCGCGCGAATGGAACAAGTCCGCTTATCAGAATGCTCTTGGGATGCAACAGTCTTTTGCGGACTTCGCGAAGGAGCATCACGATCTGCCCAAGGGTGACCAACGGCTGGATGATCTTCAGAGCTCGGCGCGGCTTCTCGGCGTCATCGACGGTGGTATGAGTTGAGAGACACTGTCAAACATCAAGAATGGTCAGATGGACGCAGACCAGGCACTACAGAATGCGAAGGATGCCTACGAGTTCAAGAGGGACATCATCCGTAGCGTCTTCTCCTACGGGCCAGGAGGGGACTTGGTCAACAACACCTTTGCGGATACATTCGCGGGCGGTCCGCCACATCGACGATCGATTCTTTGACAAAAGCGGGCAGCTGAAGCCTCCGTCGCAGATAGACGAAACCGACTGGAGTCTCTACGACTCACAGTTGACGGCTTCGATGGCCGGACATAGTCAAATCAGCGCGATGATGGCCAAGTTTGGGACTACGTTCAGCCATATCGGTGGGTACAAGGGGTGACTTCGAAACTCCGAGAATTGCCAATCAAGAACGCGTGGACACTTCTCGTAACCGCTGCATTGTCCACATTATTATTGGCAGGTTGTACGGGGCGAGCGCTACCGCAACTCCCGCCTAGCAGCAATTCCGTCGCAGTAGCCGACAGATTGACCGGGCCGGACGGCGACAAATTCCTTGGAGACGTCGTGTCTGCCTCGTGGAGCGATGGAGGCCGAGAAGCCGCTCAGGTCTTTGCATGGATCCCCCAGGACGCGCTTTCGACGGACGAAGCCGCGGCAGTTCGAGCGGGCAGTTCGGCCCACGCGGTGGCGTCATATATCGCGGACAACCGTCAGAGCGTCGCGGGACTTCCCGCGAACCCTGCCCTTTGGCAATCGTTGTCCCGCGTTCTGATTCCCTATCTTGGAGCGATGATCGGGGACGCAACGGAGGTCGCCGGCTTCGAACCCCTAGATGGCCCACGCTCTCAGATGCGACGCACCTCCGCCTTGTTCGCCGCGATGGACAAGGACCCTGACGCCATTCGGGCGCTCACCGATGCGGCTTCTCAACGAGCAAAGAACTATGGCGCGTCTTTCGCGGCATCCGCGGTTGCCGATCCCGCGACAGCCGACCGGGGGGACGCTCAACGTCAGCTCAACCTGGCAGCCCGTCTACGTAGCCTCGTCGACACAGGTGCTCACCTCGCCGATCCCGAACGCGAGGCGCCCGCTCCGGCCCACGCGCAGACGGAAATCGGTTATCAGGTGGTTTCACTGACGGCGAAGCCCGGCGATCCCCACATCGACGCGCGGTTCTTCCGAGCGGGGCGCCTTCTTTCGCCGAGTGAGATTCCCGAGTCGGAGTGGAGTCTCTACGACAGCCAAATGACCGTCTACCTCGCGCCGTGGCCCAGAATCCTCGATGCGATACGCCAGTTCGGTGACACATACAACCTGATCGCTAGCGGGCAGCAATAACTAGTCTGCCCCGCTAGTTGCGGCAACTACGCTGCGAGCACCGCGTCCAGCGCGGAGTAGAACAGCCCCAACCCGTCGTCGGACGGACCGGTCAGCGCCTCGGTGGCGTGCTCGGGATGCGGCATGAGGCCGACGACCCGGCCGTTGGCCGAGCTGATGCCTGCGATGTTGCGCAGCGACCCGTTCAGGTTCTCCCGGTAGCGGAAGACGACGCGGTCCTCCCCCTCCAGTTCGTCGAGCACGGCTTCGGACGCCACGAAGCGGCCTTCGCCGGACTTCAGCGGCACCAGCAGGTCGGCGCCCTTCTCGTAGCGGGTGGTCCACGCCGACGACGTCGACGCCACCTCCAGCCACACGTCGCGACACACGAAGTGCAGACCGGCGTTGCGGGTCAGCGCACCTGGCAGCAGGCCCGCCTCGCAGAGAACCTGAAAGCCGTTGCAGATGCCGAGGACCGGCATGCCGCGTCCTGCCGCCGCGACGACTTCACCCATCACGGGCGCGAACTTGGCGATCGCCCCGCAGCGCAGGTAGTCGCCGTAGGAGAACCCGCCGGGCACCACGACGGCGTCGACGCCCTTGAGGTCGGCGTCGGCGTGCCACAGGTTGACCGATTCCGCCCCGGCCAGACGCACGGCACGGGCGGCGTCGACGTCGTCGAGCGTCCCGGGGAACGTGACGACGCCAATCCTGGCGGTCACCCTTCCTCCCGGGTCACGGTCCAGTCTTCGATCACGGTGTTGGCGAGCAGCGACTCGGCGATTTCGGACAGCGTCTCGTCGCTCACGCTGTCGTCGACCTCCAGCTCGAATCGCTTGCCCTGCCTGACATCTGAGACGCCTGACACGCCGAGGCGGCCCAGGGCTCCGACGATCGCCTGACCCTGGGGGTCGAGGATCACCGTTTTGGGCATCACGTGCACTACGACGCGGGCCACGCGCGGCTCCTGTCTTAAGAAGTGGATTGCTCGTCGCTCACTCTACCGGGACGTTCCGGGCCACAATGGAACCATGCAACTGACGCACTTCGGCCACTCCTGCCTGCTAGCGAGCTTTCGCGAGGGCGACTCCGAAACCACCGTGCTGTTCGACCCGGGCAACTTCTCCCACGGCTTCGAGGGAGTCACGGGGCTCTCGGCCATCCTCGTCACCCACCAGCACCCCGATCACGTCGATGTAGAGCGCCTACCTGCACTGTTGGACGCCAACCCGCAGGCCGCCCTGTACGCCGACCCCATGACGGCGGCCCAACTCGGCGGCGCCTGGCAGGCGGTCAACGCCGGCGACGCGTTCACCGTCGGTCACCTCGCCGTCCGGGGCGTCGGCGGCACTCACGCGGTCATCCACCCCGAGATCCCGGTGATCGACAACGTGTCGTACCTCATCGGCGACGAAGGGCATCCGGCCCGGCTGATGCATCCCGGTGACGCGCTGTACGCGCCAGGTGAGCCCGTCGAGGTGTTGGCGACTCCGGCCGCGGCGCCCTGGATGAGGATCTCCGAGGCGGTGGACTACCTGCGGGCGGTCGCCCCGACGCGGGCTGTGCCGATCCACCAGGCCGTGGTGGCCAAGGAGGCCCGCGGCATCTACTACGGGCGTCTGTCGGAGATGACCGACACCGATTTCCGGATCTTGGAAGAGGAGAACGGGACGGAGATTTAGTGGGGCGAGCGAAGCGACGGGGGAATGACACGGGGCGACGGCTGACGTTCACCGGTCACATCGCCGGTGTCGGGACGGGCGCGGGCGTCAGAATGGTGATCGGGTCGTGGCTGGAGTCCCCGTTCGGCCGCTTCGCCGACGTGATGGTGGAGGCCGCCGACGGGCACCGCACCTTGCTGGCACCATCCGCGGAGGTCGCCGAATTCGTGTCGGACACATACACCTTCGACTCCACCGAGATCGGCCCCGTCACCGTGGACCACGTCGCCGGCGCCTTCTCGGTCACGGCGCCGGGACTCGTCATGGCGGGCAGGTTGGGTGGCCCAGCACCGTTCGACCGATTACTCCGGCTGGTGCCGGGCCGGCTCGCCACGGCACCGGCGTGGCTGCGGGTCGTCGACCCCGTCGCGTCCCGCCTGATTCCGGGGGTGCGCACCTACGGTTCGGCGGGCAACGGCCGCCGGGAATACTACGGCGTCCGTCGAACTAGACGAATCATCTTGGTCGACGGCATCTTTCGCGGTGTCGATCTCGGCGGCCTCGCACCGCTGGACCCGCCCGTCCGGTTCGGGTTCTCCTCGGCGCCGAAGACCCCTCAGATGGTTTCGGTGACGACGACGATCGACCTGCCTGCCCGCTAACCGTTGTCGCGCACCGCGGCCCGGCCAGCGGCCCGGCCAGAGAACACGCAGCCGCCGAGGAAGGTTCCCTCCAGCGACCGGTAGCCGTGCACTCCACCGCCCCCGAAACCGGCGGCCTCGCCAGCGGCGTACAGACCGTCGAACGCCGTGCCGTCGGCCTTTAGCACCCGCGAGTCCAGATCGGTCTCCAGCCCGCCCAACGACTTTCGCGTCAAGATGTGCAACTTGACGGCGATCAGCGGACCCGCCTTCGGATCGGTGATCCGGTGGGGCGCCACCACACGGCTCACCCGGTCGGGCAGGTAGTTGCGGGCGCCGCGGATGGCGGTGATCTGGCTGTCCTTGGTGTACCGGTTGGCCACCTCACGGTCGCGAGCGGTGACCTCCGCCTCCACGACGTCGTAGTCGAGGCGTTCCACGTCGGGAACGTCGTTCATCTTCGCGACGAGGTCTCGCAGCGTCGTCGCCGAGACGAAGTCGACGCCACGGTCGACGAACCTCTGCACCGGCGCCGGGGCGCCGGGCCTGACACGGGAAAGCACCTGCCGAATACTGCGCCCGGTCAGATCGGGGTTTTGCTCTTGCCCCGACAGCCCGAACTCCTTTTCGATGATGCGCGCGTTGAGGACGAACCAGGTGTAGTCGTGGCCGGTCTTCGCGATGTACTCGAGCGTGCCGAGTGTGTCGAAGCCCGGATAGAGCGGCGCGGGCAGGCGCCGGCCCGTCGCGTCGAGCCACATCGAGGACGGTCCCGGCAGAATCCGGATGCCGTGGCTGGCCCAGATCGGGTCGTAGTTGGTGATCCCCTCGGTGTAGTGCCACATCCGGTCGCGGTTGATCAGGTTTCCCCCGGCGGACTCGGTGATGCCGAGCATCCTGCCGTCGACGTGGGCGGGGACGCCGCTGAGGAGTTGGCTGGGTACCCGGCCCATCCTGGCCGGCCAGTTCTTTCGGACCAGGTCGTGGTTGCCACCGATTCCTCCGCTGGCGACGATTACGGCTGGCGCCCGAAATTCGAACTCGCCGATGATGTTTCGCGACGAGGCGACACCACGGGCCGCGCTCGACGGTTCCAGCACCGCCCCGCGCACCCCGGTGACCGCGCCGGCATCGACGATCAATTCGTCGACGCGATGCCGGTGGGCGAATCGCACCCGGGGACCCGCCGCGAGCAGTCGGCGGGCGAAGACGTCGACGATCGCGGGGCCGGTGCCCCACGCGATGTGGAAGCGGGGCACCGAATTGCCATGCCCACGAGCGTCGTAGCCACCGCGCTCCGCCCAGCCGACCATGGCGAAGGTCTTCAGCCCGCGCTCCCGCAACCAGCTGTGCTTCTCCCCTGCCGCGAAGTCGACGTAGGCGTGCGCCCATTGCCTCGGCCAGTGGTCCTCGGGTCGGTCGAAACCTGCCGTGCCGAGCCAATCCTGCAGCGCCAGCTCGTGGCTGTCGCGGATGCCCAGCCGCCGCTGTTCGGGACTGTCGACGTAGAAGAGCCCGCCGAACGACCAGAAGGCTTGGCCGCCGAGGTTGGCGGCGTTCTCCTGGTCGACGATGAGGACCGAGCGTCCCTTGTCCAGCACCTCGCAGGCGGCGACCAGACCGGCGAGACCGGCTCCGACCACGATGACGTCAACATCGGCCATAGGGCCACGTTAGCCGCCTCGGCTCAGGCGGCGTGCGTCACGTCCGTCAGCACCGGTTTTGGCGCCCAGCGGTACACCGCGGGCACGCATCGGTGCAGCAGGGCGAGGTCTACCGCGTCAAGCATCGCCTGGCGCGGACCGGGTCGGCGCAACTGCCCCGCGGACACGGCGACGCGGACGGTGCCGTCGCGGCGGGCGGTGCGTTCGGCGGTGAGCACCAGCGTCCGGCACCACCAGGTTTCGGTGAGGAAGCCCTCGCCGATGCCGACGACCCTGGCCCTCGCCGTCGTCCCACGGACCAGATCGGTGATGCCGCCCAGCTCGGCGACGAGTCGAAAACCATTGCGCGGCAGGGCAACCAGAGTCCCTTGCGAGCACGTCCAACCCGGAGCGGCGAACAACCTGGTCCGAAGTCCGAGGTGCTCGAGGACGCGGTCGGCGCCCATCAGCCGCAGGTTGGCCTCGTGCGCCTGCAGGCTGGCGAACTCACCGCGACGCTTCTTGGTGGCGGCCTCGTCGTAGCCGTGCAGCACGACGGCATCCCCTTCGGCACGACGCCTCGTCAGCCACTCCACGGTGTGCGCGTCTCGGTCGAGTCGGTAGCCGCCCTTCCGACGAGGTGCCACCAGGAACGACGCGGGTACGTCCCGCGCGGCGAGCTCGTCGCGAAACGCCTGGGTGTCGGCCAACGTGCGGTCGGTAATCCCGGAGATCGAGACGATCAGTTCTCCAGCCACGCATCGCAGTGTCGCAACGCAAGGTGTGCAGGAGGTGTCGTCCGCGTGGGTGGCAGTTGACGTCTTGGTGTTACCGCGGCAGCACGGCCTCGATGGCGCTGATCACTTCGGGGGCGTCGGGCTCGGTTGGCGGCCGGAAGCGGTTGACGATCTTGCCACCGGGCGCCAGGAGGAACTTCTCGAAGTTCCACTGCACGTCACCCGCTTCGCCTTCGGCGTCGGCCGTCCTGGTCAACTCCGCGTACAGCGGGTGCCGGTCGACCCCGTTCACGTCGACCTTTGCCAGGAGCGGGAACGTCACGCCGTAGGTGGTGGAGCAGAAGTTCTGGATCTCTTCCGCCGTGCCCGGTTCCTGCCCCATGAACTGGTTGCAGGGCACCCCGAGCACGGTCAGCCCGCGGTCGCCGTAGTCCTTGGCCAGCTGTTCCAAGGCGGTGTACTGCGGCGTCAAACCGCACTTGGAGGCGACGTTCACGACGAGCACTGGGCCGTCTGCGAATTCGGCCAGTGACGTCGGCTTGCCGTCGAGGGTGGTCAGCGAGATGTCGGTGAGGCTCATGGGCGTGACGCTACCGGCTGGGCGCCGTGATGGTCCCGGTCGGCCGTCGCCAGCACCCAGGCGTACATGAACGCCGCTTCCTTCCAGCGTTCGTAGCGTCCGCTGATTCCGCCGTGCCCGGCGCTCATCTCGGTCTTCAACAGCACCGGGTGGGCATCGGTCTTGCTGTGCCGCAGCGCCGCAACCCATTTCGCCGGCTCGACGTAGTACACCCTGGTGTCGTTGAGCGACGTCATGGCCAGGATCGCCGGATAGTCCTTGGCCTCGACGTTCTCGTACGGCGAGTAGGACTTCATGTAGCGGTAGACCTCTTCACTCGCCAGCGGGTTGCCCCACTCGTCCCACTCCGTAACCGTCAGCGGCAGTGAGGGATCGAGGATCGTGGTGAGTGCGTCGACGAACGGCACCTGGGCGAGGATGCCGGCGAACAGCTCCGGAGCCATGTTCGCCACCGCACCCATCAGCAGGCCGCCGGCGCTGCCGCCCATCGCCACCAGGTTCTCGGGCCTGGTGACGTCGGTGCCCACCAGATGTGCTCCTGCGGCTACGAAGTCGACGAAGGTGTTCTTCTTCTCGAGCATCTTGCCGTGCTCGTACCACGGCCGGCCCATCTCGCCGCCACCCCGGACGTGGGCGATCGCGAACACCACGCCTCTGTCGAGCAGGGACAGGCGCGCGATCGAGAATCGCGGGTCCTCGCAGGACTCGTAGGCGCCGTAGCCGTAGAGCAACGTCGGAGCCGGAAACGTCACGCCCACACGATGGATGACCGACAGAGGGATCCGCGTCCCGTCGGGGGCAAGTGCCCAATCCCGCCGTTCGACGTACTCCTCGGGCCGGTAGTCGCCGAGGACCGTCTGCTCGCGCAGCAGGGTCCGTTCGCCTGTCGCCAGGTCGACGTCGTAGACGCGCACCGGAACGATGAACGAGGTGGTCCCCACCCGCAGCACCGGCGCCGACCAGTTCGGGTTGCCCGACAGGCCTGAGGACGTCAGCTCCGTCTCGAAGGTGATCTCCTCGGGCGCACCGTAGGTGCCGTCTTCGGCGATGCGCCACAACTGAATTCGCGGCAGCGCGTCACTTCGGTAGCTGACGACGAGGTGGCGATCGAACGCGTCGACTGCGTCGAGGCGGACGTCCGCGCGATGTTCGATGAGCGTGTGGAACGCCGACGGATCGCTGACTGGCGCCTCCACCAGCATGAAGTTCTCGGCGCCGTCGTTGTGCAGGATCAGGAAGCGGTCTCCGCCACCGACGACGGCGTGCTCGACCGAGTACTCGACGCCGTCGCGCCGCGGCAGGATCGAGACGAACTCGGTCTCTCCGTCGGCGGCGTCACCGTAGAACACCTCGGAGGTCACGGAACTTCCGGCGGCGATGAACACGTATTTGTCGCTGCGACTGCGGCCCACGGCCACCCAGAACCGCTCGTCGGGCTCGTGGAAGACCTTGGTGCCAGGCACGCCGGCTCCGAGGCGGTGGCGCCAGATGGTGTCCGGGCGCCACGCGTCGTCGAGCGTCGAGTAGTAGACGGTGTGGTTGTCCGCCGCCCAGGTCGCGCCCGCGCCGATTCCCTCGATCACGTCGTCGTACAACTCGCCGGTGCGTAAATCCTTGAAGCGCAGGGTATATCGCTCGTCGCCGACGACGTCGACCGAGAAGGCGAGCGTGTGACCGTCGACGCTGATCGACGCCGCCCCGAGCGAGTAGAAGTCGTGGCCCTCGGCTTCGACGTTCTCGTCGAGGAGCACCTGCTCCCCTGGCACGGGCTCGTTCTCGTCGAGTTGCGGTGGCGTCCAGTCCCGGAGATCGGCGACTGGGCAACGGCAGTGGATGCCGTACTGCTTGCCCTCGACGCTGCGCCCGTAGTACCACCACTCGCCGCGGCGGGTGGGCACCGACAGGTCGGTCTCCTTGGTGCGAGCCTTGATCTCGTCGAAGATCTTCTGCCGCAACGGCTCCAAGTGGTCGGTTTGCTCGTCGGCGTAGGTGTTCTCGGCCTCCAGGTAGGCGATCACCTCGGGGTCGGACTTGTCCCGCAGCCACTCATAGTTGTCGACGAAGACGTCGCCGTGGTGCTCGCGGCGGTGCTCGACGCGCTTGGCAATCGGCGGTGTGCCGGTCATTTGGCTCCGATCCAGTCTGCGAACTTCAATCCGGAAATGCGTTCGTATGCTTCGATGTAACGCGCCCTGGTGGCATCGACGATGTCGGGCGGCAGTGGTGGCGGAGGTGTGTCACCGGCACGATCCCAGCCGGAGTCGGGCCCGGTCAGCCAGTTGCGGACGAACTGCTTGTCGAAGCTGGCTTGCACTACGCCCTCCTCATAAGAGTCGGCCCGCCAGTAGCGCGACGAGTCGGGGGTGAAGACCTCGTCCGCCAGCACCATCTGACCGTCCTCGTCGACCCCGAACTCGAACTTGGTGTCGGCGATGATGATGCCCTTGCTCAGGGCGTGCTCGGCGGCCTCGCGGTAGATGTCCAGCGTCAGGTCACGCAACTGGGCGGCACGTTCGGCCCCGACCACCTCGACGATCGCCTCGAAGCTGACGTTCTCGTCGTGGCTGCCCAACTCGGCTTTTGTGGCGGGGGTGAACAGCGGCTCGGCGAACTTGCTGGCCTCGGTCAGCCCGGCGGGAAGTTCGATGCCGCAGACCGCACCGGTGGCGCGGTAGTCGACGATGCCGGATCCGGTGAGGTAGCCGCGGGCCACGCACTCGACCGGCATCATCTCGAGCTGCTTGACGACGAGCGCGCGGCCAAGCACCTCGGCCGGAATCCGCTCGTCGTCGGGTGGACCCGCCAGGTGGTTGGGGGTATCGAGGAAGTCGAAGTAGAAGACGCTCATGGCGGTGAGGATGCGGCCCTTGTCGGGGATCTCACTGTCGAGGATGAAGTCGTAGGCGGAGATGCGATCGCTGGCGACGAACAGCAGATGGTCGGCGTCGATGCGATACAACTCGCGAACCTTGCCGCTGGCCAGGTGTTGGTAGTCGGTCAGAGCTGGGCGCATCGGCCAAGACTATCGGTCCATCTGTGCTGGGATCACACCCATGAGCTCTCGCTACGTGCCGTATGCCACCACCCCCGGCCGGCTGCTCGCCCAGTTGACCAGCGACGCCGTCGTCGTCCTGTGGACCTTCGTGTGGGTGCTGGTCGGGCTGGCCGTGCATTCCGCGGTGAGTTCGATCGCCGCGGTGGGCCGCCAACTCAACGACGGCGCCACCGGCGTCTCCGACAACCTGAACTCCGCGGGCGACAGCACCGACGACGTCCCCCTGATCGGCGAGGCGCTGAGCAAGCCGTTGCGGGCCGCCAGCCGGGCGGCATTGGACATCGCCGGCGCCGGCTACAGTCTCGACAGCACCGCGACCTGGCTGGCCGTGGTGCTGGGTCTGGCGGTAGCCGCGCCGCCAATCCTCTTCGTGGCGCTGCCGTGGCTGGTGTTGCGCATCCGATTCTTCCGACGCAAGTGGACGGCGCTGGCCCTGGCCGCCACCCCCGCCGGTGAGCAGTTGTTGGCGCTGCGCGCGTTGGCCAACCGTCCGCTGGCCAAGCTTGCGGCGGTCAGCATCGACCCCGTCGGCGCCTGGCGCCGCGACGACGCGATCGCGATCCGGGGCCTGGCGAACCTGGAGCTGCGGTCCTCCGGCATCCGCCGCAAATAATTCACCGATTTCGGCGTGCTCGGTAGCGCCGGACGCGACCGAACACGCCGAAATCGCATGAACGGGAACCGTCGGGCCGGCTGCTGCGTCCGATCAGACGTGCTGAATGAATTACTGCGGACACACGACGGGGTCGTCACCCTGGCACAAGCCATGGGGGCCGGGCTGAGCAAGCATGCCGTAAATCGCCGAGTGAGATCGGGTGCGTGGCTCCGATGTGCGCCGGGCGTCTACTTCGTCGACGACAGGCCGTTTACCGATCACGCGCGCATTCGTGCTGCTGTGTGGAGCTACGGGGAGTCCGCGACCGCAAGCGGGCTTGCGGCAGCGTGGTGGCAGCGCCTCGCGCGATTCGCCCCCGCGATTGTCGAAGTGACCGTGCCACGCGACAGCAATGGACGGTGCCGTGAAGGCTCGCGGGTGCGACGCCGCGATCTGATCGCGGCGGACGTCGTCGTCGATCGAGGTTTACGGGTGACGGCCCTACCCCTGACGGTTGTCGAAGCAGCCGCCAGGCGAGACGGTGGCGCCCGGATTCTGGACTCGGCCTTGCAACACAACCTCGAGCTGAGCTCCTTGTGGCGGGCGCATCTGCGCAACAAGGGGCGCCACGGCGCGCCCCGCGCACGCCGGATGCTCACGGCGGCAGATGAAGGCGCCCGCTCGGCGGCGGAACGCCTGTTGGTACAGCTGCTCAAGAGCGCAGGCATTACCGGCTGGGTCGCGAACCTTCCGGTTGGCGGTTACTGCGTTGACGTCGGTTTCCGCGCCGAGAAGGTGGCACTCGAGGCCGACGGCTTCGCATTCCATAGTGATGCAGAGGCTTTTCAGAAGGACCGGGTGCGGCAGAACCACCTCATGCTGCTGGGCTGGCAAGTACTGAGATTCACCTGGTTGGACCTCACCGAGTATCCGGAACGGGTAATTGCCGAGATCCGGCGGGCGATCTCGGCGTGATCGGTCGCGGTCAGCGCGACTGATCACGCCCAAATCGCGCGGGGAGAGAGCGGATACCGGTGTGCCGGTTGCTCCGCGTCCACTCGACGGGCCCCGCCAGCTCAACCGACGCGAAGCGCGCCAGCAGCTCCTCGAACAGCACCCGCAATTCCAGACGCGCGAGGTGCGCACCGAGGCAGTAGTGCACGCCCTGCCCAAAGCCCAAGTGCGGGTTGGGTGTTCGCGTCACGTCGAAGACATCCGCGTCGGCGAAGACCAACTCGTCGCGGTTCGCCGATCCCTCCCAGATCTGCACCTTCTGCCCGGTCTTCACCTCGCACCCGCCAAGCAGCACGTCGCGGGTGGCCGTCCGTCGCTTGGACGGCGACGGCGACGTCCACCGCACCATCTCCTCGACCGCCGTCGGCAGCAGCGACGGCGACGAACGCAGCAGCTCCATCTGGTCGGGATGGTCGATCAACGCCAGCAGCCCGCCCGCGACCGCATTGCGCGTGGTCTCCGCGCCAGCGGAGAACAGCAGGCTGAAGAACAGATACAGCTCGAGCTCACTGAACCCGCAGGCCTCGTCATTGGCCACGATCGACAACATGTCGTCGGTCGGGTTGGCCCGCTTGGCGGCGACCAACTCGGCGCCGTAGGCATACATCCGCGCCCCGTCGTCCGCACTCGCCGTACGACCAAGGTCGAACTGCGGCTCGATGGCGCGAAACAGCCAATGCCGTTCGGACTCCGGCACTCCCAGCAGAATGCAGATCATCTGCATCGGCAGTTCCGCGGCCACGTCGACCAGGAAGTCGAAGGGACGGCCGGGCTCGACGTCGTCGAGCAGCCGCCGGGCGCGGGACCGAAGGTCGTCCTCGACGCGCCCGACCATCCGTGGGGTGAGGCCGGAGCTCACCAGCCGCCGGATCTGCGCGTGCCGCGGGTCGTCCATCATGTTGAGCACCTGGCCGGCGATCGGCAGATCCTGCAGCAGGGTGCCGCCGTAGGGCCGGGCGCCACCGGTCTCCGAGGAAAAGGTCGACGGATCACGAAGCACGGCAAGGCTTTCCGCATGGGTCGCCACCGACCAGAAGCCCTCGCCGTCGGGGGTGTGCTGGGTGGGTTCGTGCCAGTAAACGGGGGCGTCGCGACGGTGCACCGCGAACAGCTCGTGCGGGAAGCCCGCCGCGAAGTTGTCCAGGTCGGTGAAGTCCACCGCCGCCAAGCTCACAGGATGGCGTCCGAGGTGTACGCCGCCGCATCGGGGTACCTGCTCACCAGCTCCTCGACCGCGGCCACGACCGCGTCGGCCTGCGCGCCCGCCGCGCCGGTGAACGCAGCCTTGTCTGCCAGCGCCGCATCCAGCGCCGCCCGGTCCAGCGGCATCCGCGGGTCGGCGGCCAACCTGTCGAGAAGGTCTGGCTCAGAGCCGTGTTCACGCATCGCCAGCGCGACGGCGACCGCGTGTTCCTTGATGACCTCGTGAGCGGTCTCCCGCCCGACGCCTGCCCGCACGGCGGCGATCAGGATCCGGGTGGTCGCCAGGAACGGCAGGTAGCGGTCCAGCTCGCGCTGGATGACGGCCGGGTAGGCGCCGAATTCGTCGAGCACGGTCAGGAACGTCTCGATCTGGCCGTCGAGGGCGAAGAACGCGTCGGGCAGGGCGACGCGTCGCACCACCGAGCAGAACACGTCGCCTTCATTCCATTGCGCGCCTGCGAGTTCGGCGGCCATCGACGCGTACCCCCGCAACACCACCTGCAGACCGTTGACCCGTTCGCAGGACCGGCTGTTCATCTTGTGCGGCATCGCCGACGAGCCGACCTGCCCTGGCGCGAACCCCTCGGTGACGAGTTCGTTGCCCGCCATCAGCCGAATGGTGTGCGCCAACGACGACGGTCCGGCTCCGAGCTGCACCAGCGCCGAGAGCACGTCGTGATCAAGCGAGCGCGGATAGATCTGCCCGACGCTGGTGAAGACGTCGGTAAAGCCCAGGAAGTCGGCGACGAGGCGCTCCAATTCGGCCAGTCGCGCGGTGTCGCCGTCGAACAGGTCGAGCATGTCCTGCGCGGTGCCCATCGGCCCCTTGATGCCCCGCAGGGGGTAGCGGTCGATCAGCTGGGTGAGCCGGGTCAGCGCGATCAGCATTTCCTCGGCGGCCGAGGCGAACCGCTTGCCGAGCGTCGTCGCCTGTGCCGCGACGTTGTGCGAGCGCCCCGCCATCACCAGATCGCGGTACAGCTCCGCGCGCTCGGCCAGCCGGGCGACTACCGCCACCCCGTGCGCGTGGACGAGTTGCAGCGAGCGCCGGATCTGAAGCTGCTCGACGTTCTCGGTGAGGTCGCGGCTCGTCATGCCCTTGTGCACGTGCTCGTGCCCGGCGAGGGCGTTGAACTCCTCGATGCGCGCCTTCACGTCGTGTCGCGTCACGCGTTCGCGTTCGTTGATGGAGGCCAGGTCGACCTGCTCGAGCACCCGCTCGTAGTCGGCGATGACGCCGTCGGGCACCGAGACGCCCAGCTCAGCCTGCGCGCGGAGGACGGCGATCCACAGTCGCCGTTCCTCGACGATCTTGGCTTCTGGCGACCAGATCGCCACCATCTCCGCGCTGGCGTACCGCGTGGCCAGGACATTCGGAATCGTCACGGATACACAGCTTACGACCCGGCTGAGGCAAGCTAGACCGATGTACTTCGTCGGCCTGGACCTCGCGTGGGGTGAGCGCAAGCCAACGGGCGTCGCCGTCGTCGACGACGAGGGCCGATTGGTCTACGTCGGCGTTGCGCAGGACGACGCCAGCATCAGGGCCGCGATCGGGCCGTACGTCGAGGACGACTGTCTGGTGGCCTTCGACGCGCCGCTCGTGGTGACCAATCCGACTGGTCAGCGGCCCAGCGAGGCGGCACTCAACCGCGACTTCGCGAAGTTCGAGGCCGGCGCGCATCCCACCAACACCGGCAAGCCCGAGTTCGCCGGCACCCCGCGGGCGGCCCGCATCGCCAGCGCGCTGGACCTCGACATCGACCCCAATTCGTCGTCGTCGCGGCGGGCGATCGAGGTGTATCCGCATCCGGCAACGGTGGCGCTGTTCAGGCTTGGCCGGACGTTGAAGTACAAGTCGAAGCCCGGTCGCAGCGTCGCCCAGTTGCGGTCCGAATTGCTGCGGCTGCTGGATTTGATCGAGACGCTCGCGCAGGCGACGCCGCCGTTGCGGGTCACCGACGACGACGGCTGGATCGCTCTTCGGCACGCGGTGGAGACCGCAGAGCGCAAGAGCGACCTGCGCCGGGCCGAAGATCCGGTCGACGCCGTCTTGTGTGCCTACGTCGCGCTGTTCGCCACCCGCAGGCCAGGGGACGTGACGGTCTACGGTGACGCCGAGACGGGGGCGACCATCACCCCGACGCTTCCCCCCGACCTGGTTCCGGCGCCGCAGGAGCCGACGCCGGGCTCGGTGCGCGACGCCATCACGGAGTACGCCGCCAGGCGGCCGGCGCTCGTCGGGGCCACCGAACGCTACCTCCATCTGGTGACGACGCTGCTCGACGACGCAGGCATCAACTACCTGAACGTGACGGCGCGGACCAAGAGTGTGGCGTCCTTCGCGGAGAAGGCCGATCGCAGCGTCGACGGCCGACGCCTCTACACCGATCCGCTCTCCGAGCTCACCGACCAGATCGGGCTCCGGGTCATCACCTTCCTGCGCGACGACGTCACGACCGTCGCCAACCTGCTGGCCGAGGAGATGCAACTCCTCGACGATCGCGACATGGGTCAGGAGACCGCGCGCGAGGGCAGATGGGGTTACGCCAGCAGGCACCTCGTGGTCGCGGTCGAGGGTGAGCAGCAGCCCGCGTCCATCCAGGTGCGAACGGTGTTGCAGCACGCGTGGGCCGAGTTCGAGCACGACATCCGCTACAAGGGTTCCATCCCCGAGGAGGACGCCCCCGATCTGGACCGGCGGTTCACCCTTGCAGCCGGGTTGTTGGAGTTGGCCGACCGGGAGTTCTCCGCCATCCGCGAGCGCCTCAAGAGTTCACCGCCCGCGGCGCAGTCCGAGCAGTCCGACGATCCGCGCATCGGCACCCCGGTTCTGGCCACCTATCTGGGCAACCGCTTTCCCGACGCGGGCTGGTCGCGTACCGAGCACTACGCGTGGATCTCGGGACTGCTGCTCGAACTTGGGATCGACTCGCTCGACGAACTCGACGAGTTGCTCGCCGGCCTCGACACCGACGCGGTCAACGAGAAGATGGACTACCGCTACCCGGCGGGTGCGGTGCGTCGCCTCGACGACGCCCTGCTGGCTCGCTACGGCGAACGCTACGTGGGCCTCACAGGCAACGCGCACCGGGTCGCGCAGCTTCAGGCTCGACTCGAGAAGCTTGCCGCCGCAGCCTGATTCAGGGTTTGCGGGCGATGATGACGTCCACCGGATGCGGTAGTACGCCGGGATGGCCGGGCAGGGAGATGTCGCGAAGGTAGCCGAGTAGGCGCTCGCGCGCCACGGGCTCCAGCGCGCGCGAGCGGGCCCCGATCAGGAAGTCGAGAACGGCCTCGCCCCGCCCGAGCGGGTCGACGAGGGCGTCGCGGACGTCGAGGCGCCCCACTATCGTCTCGGTGCGGACGGACACGCCACGACGATCGAACTCGGCATGGACGTCTTCGGCGAACCACGGCGTTCGTCCGGACCATGGACAGAGCAGCTCGGTGAGGACACACAGCGGCTCGAGCGGCGCGATGGCGGCCATCAACAGCCCGCCCGACCTGAGCAGGCTGAATCCGTGATCCAGTGCTGCGGTGAGCTTTTCGACGTAGTAGAGCGAGTGCACGAAGTGCACCAGGTCGGCGGGATGGCCGGCGTCGTGGTCGGCGAAATCGCCGATGACGACGGTCGGGACGAGGGATTGCAGGCCAAGGGAATTCAGTCGTTCGGCGAACCCCGCCGCCGACGGCGCATGCGGTTCGACGCCGGTGTAACGCACTCGGCGCCCGCCTGCCGCCAGCGCGGCGGCCAACGGAGCATCGACGCTTCCGTCCCCGACCCCGACGCCCACGACCCGGACCGGATCACGATCGGCAAGCAGCGGAGGCAGCTCCGTGGCGAGCCATTTCTGAAGGGCGGGGCGTTGATCGCTGGCCGCCTCGTATGCGGCATGGGTGTGGGCGTACCGCTCGTTCGTCAATGCCGGAAGAGCCGGCTGTTCCAGGATGCTTTCCCGCAGGCCTACCAGGGGCACGGGTAGCCCGATCAGTGTCATCTGCTGCCAGTGTCCCAGTAAAAGCGGCCCGAACGGCACCATCGTCGGCGACGACACCGTTGCGTAAGAATCGGCCGTCGGGATCCGTGGTTGGCTTGGTGCGTGACCCGACCCGACACCGCCCAGCGCAGCCTCGACCATTGGAGTGAGGCCGGACGAGCGGAAATGCAGGCGTTCTATGCACTTGCCACGGAGGATTACCGGCAACTTGCCGACGCTCGCGACTGGAACGCCGACCTCGCTTCGCATGCGGTCGACGGGCGCGTGAAACTGCTGGACGTGGCGTGCGGGAGCGGCAAGTTTCCCACCGCACTACTCGCCTCGGGGCTCGCCGCGCAGCCGGTGTTGGAGGTGGATCTGCTGGACCCGTCGGCCTTCAGCATCGCCGAGGCACGCACGGCACTTGCCCCGCCGTTCGTCGCGGCTGCGGAACACGAGGTGTTGCTGCAGGACTTCTCCGGCACGGGGTACGACGTCGCGTGGGCCACCCATGCGCTCTACGCACTGCCGCCGGACCAGCTGGCCGCCGGGGTGGCGAAAATGGTTGGCGCCCTTCGTCCCGGCGGGTTCGGCGTTGTCGCGCAGGCGTCGTCGCACTCGCACTACCTGACCTTCTACGACGCCTATCGGGCCTCGTTCGCACCCGAGGCGACGCCGTACACCGACGCGGAGGGGGTGGCCGCAGCCCTTCGCGACGCGGGAGCACCGGTCGAGGTGCAGGTGCTGAACTACCGCACGGGGACGTCGGATCGGGCCGTCGCGGAGGGTTTCCTGCAGCGCTGCGCGTTCGACGACACCGTGACACTGGATCAGATGGAGGGCAGTGACGCGCTCGGCGAGTACCTCGCCGGTTGCCGAGGGCCGGACGGCGCCTACGAGTTTCAGCACGAGGCGCACCTGATCACTTGGCAGCAGCCGTGATTCGCAACCCACATCTGTCCGACACCACTGCCGCCGGCACCGCGTCCGACGTTGCCGTCGAGTGGGACCGAGGCAACGACCAGTGGTGGGATTGGTACATGTCGCTGGCGGACGGCCCCGCCCCCGACGGCCCGCTCGTCGACCCGCCGGCGCACGACCCGGGACCGCTGCCGTCCGACGACGACATCGCCGCGGAACTCGAACTGGCGTATCCGATCACCGACGAGCAGATGCAGCGTTTCCGCACCGAGTCGTTCGTCAAGCTGCCCGGCGTGCTCAGTCCCGGGACAGTAGAGCGTCTGCGAATGAGGTTGCGCGCGATGCTCGACGAGGCCGTCGACCCGGAGGTCGGCTTCCAGAGCCGCGAAATGATGTGGCTGGACGACGCCTTGGTGCGCGCCGCGGTGTTGTCGCCACGCATCGGCGGCATTAGCGCGGCCCTGCTCGGGACGCAGCGGGTGCGGCTCTATCACGACAACGCGCTGTCGAAGGAGCCCGGCGCGGGGCGCACGCCATGGCATTTCGACGCCCATCACTTTCCCCTTGACTCCCCCAAGGTGTTGACGGCGTGGATCCCGTTGCAGCCCACTCCGCGTGAGATGGGCCCCTTGGCATTCGCCCGCGGCGCCCACGTCGGGGACCTGGTCGCAGGTCTCGAATTCGACAAGCACGGCACGTCTTACGACCGTGGGGTCTCGCAAGTCTTTCGGGCCCAAGCCGTTCAAGTCGAGGATGGACCGTTCGCCGCGGGCGAGGTCAGCTTCCACGGCGCCAACTGCTTCCACACCGCGGGAGCCAATCGCACCACCGAGCCCCGCGTCGTGCTGGCCAACACCTACTTCGCCGACGGCACCCGCGTCGTGCCGAGCCCCACCATGGTGAGCGGCGACTGGCGCAAGTTCATCCCCGGAGCCCAACCGGGACAGGTGGTGGCGAGCGCTCACAATCCGTTGCTCGAGCGTCCCATCGGCTAGCTACTTGGGTCCGGAGTCCAGTTCTTCGACGTCGATCATGCGCGTCGACTTGATGCCGACGGCGCGGTTGATGGCCACCGTTAACCCAAACAGCAGGACACCGAGAATGACCAGTGCGATCGCAAGCACGTACTGCTGCAATGGCCTCCCGGACAGCGGCAGCACCAGGTAGGCCGAGGCGACGAAGCCCACCCAGGGCAGCCACGTCGGTGTCTTGAAGTGGTTGCCGTTTGACTGAACGTCCTTGCGCAGCACCAGAACTGCGATGTTCACCACGGCGAACACCGCCAGCAACAGCAGTGACGTGGTGCCACCGAGGGTCGAGATGGCCTTGTCGTTGGCGAAGGCCGTGACGTAGAGGATCAGCCCGAACGCGATCGAGGTGGTGAACACGATGGCCACCCATGGGGTCCGGCGCGAGGGGTGCACGGTCCCCAACACCGGCGGCAACACGTGCTGTTTGGCCATGCCGTAGATCAACCGGCTCGCCATCAGCATGTTGATCAGGGCGGTGTTCGCGACGGCGAACATCGAGATGAAGGGCAGGATCTTCTCGATCGGCAGACCGGGCGCCCCGGCCTTGACCACCTCGACGAGCGGCGTCTCGCTGGCCTCCAGTGTGCCGACCGGGACCAGCGCCACCGCCACGATGGCGACCACGATGTAGACGACGCCCGCGATGCCGAGGCCGGTCAAGAGAATCTTCGGGAAGATCTTGACCGGATCCTTGGTCTCCTCGGCCATGTTGACCGAGTCCTCGAAGCCGACCATCGCGAAGAACGCGAGCGACGTGGCGGTGGTGACGGCGAGGAACGCGTTCTTGTCCTCGGCGGTGTCGAACGCGATCACCCGGGAGAAGTCGACGGCGTCACCACCCTGGGTGAACGCCCAGAAGCCGACGAAGATCACCAGCATCAGGCCGGTGATCTCGACGATGGTCAGCACCACGTTCAGCTTCACGCTCTCGCCGACGCCTCGCAGGTTGACCGCGGCGACCATCACCATGAAGAGCAATGCAACGGCGACGATTCCGGCTGTGCCCCAATCGAATCCGAATCCCTTGAAGAAGTTGGACGCAAAGAATCGCGACGCCGTGGCTGCAGAGGTGATGCCCGAGCACATCACGATGAACGCGACCAGGAACGTGACGAAGTGAATGCCGAACGCCTTGTGGGCATACAGCGCGGCACCCGCCGCCTGGGGATACTTGGTGACCAATTCCAGGTAGCTGAAGGCGGTCACCATCGCGATCATGAACGCGACGAGGAAGGGCAGCCACGCGGCTCCGCCCACCTCGGCCGCCACGTCGCCGGTCAGCGCGTAGACGCCGGTGCCGAGGATGTCACCGATGATGAACAGAAGCAGCAGACCGGGACCCATCACGCGTTTGAGTTCGGGTTGCTCCTCGACAGTGGCTTGCGCCATGACGCCTCCCTGATAGTCCGCTGTGGGTCAGGGTCCAACCATTACAGGAAAAGTTCAAGCACGCAGCGCTATCCAACTCCGAGACGTGTCCGTCATCTCCGAGACCGCGTCGAGGAACCGGGTGACCGCGCCCGAGTCCTGCGGCCGTTGCCACCCGAACGTCGTCGGCCGCTGGGTCCTGTCGTGCCAGAAGTGCGGCGACTGCGACGAGGGGCGGGTCGCCACCAGCCAGACCGCCGTGTCCCCGCCGTCGGCCGCGTCGCGCAGGATCGGCCCGGTGAGCCTTTGGAACGTCGGAAGGGCTTCGGAGACACCGGGGGTCTTCGCCCATCCGGGATGCATGCTCTCGACCCGCACGTCGCTCGCCGCGACATGGTCTTCGCGCAAGCGCTCATCCGCCAGATGGTCTTCGCGCAAGCGCTCATCCGCGACATGGTCTTCGCGCAAGCGCTCATCCGCCAGCCGCCGGGCCCAGGCGTCGGCCAGCACCACCTGCATTCGCTTGGTCTTGGCGTACACCCGGACGCCGTCGTATTCGCCGCGGGTCGACTCCATGTCGCCGGTGGACAGCGGCGCGCTGTACATCCCTCCTGAGGAGACGAAGACGACCGACGCCCCACCTGCGTTGCGCAGCAGTGGAAGCAGTCGTTCGGTCATCACCTGGGGGCCGAGCACGTGGCACGCGAGTTGCAGCTCGTGCCCCTGCGGCGTCTCGTCGCGGCGCTTCGGCATGACGCCCGCGTTGTGCACCAGGCCGTGCAGGGCGTCGACGCGCTCGGACAGGTCGTCGGTCCACGCCCGCACGGCGTCGAGGTCACCCACGTCGCACACCTCGTCGACCACGACCGAACCTGCGACGGCACCGCGGATTACGCCCGCCGAGCGCTTGACCTTGTCGGGGTTGCGGCCGAGAAGGTGCACGGTGGCGCCCAATTCGGCGAATGCCGTCGCCATCGCCTCGCCGAGACCGGAGGTGGCACCCGTGACGACGACTCGCTTGCCTGCCATCGACGACGGGGCCGGGTCCGCGGGCCACCAGAGCCTGCGCACGCCCGACCCGATCTTCGAATAACCGAGGAGGACGGATCGGTCGAGAGCGGCGTCGAGCACACCGGTGACGGACATGTCACCGACCGTACTCAGCCGAAGGGCGCGAGCACGTCGATGACGTCGACGAGCGTGGCGCGAGCGGCAGCCCTCGGTCCGTCCCCGACCCCGACGAGGGACGCGACGACTGCACCGTCGACCGCGCACACCAGCGCCGTCATCAGCTCGGCCCGCACCGATCGCCCCGACCGCTCCACCACCTCGACGACGGCCTCGGTCCGCTGCTTCATGATGCGACGCTGGACGTCGCGCAGCCCGGGTTGGCGCGCACAGGCGATGTAGCGCTCGTAGCGGGAGATCAACTGTTCCGAGACCCGGGTGCCGGGTCCGTCGCCGACCAGGAGGTCGACGAGGACGTCGGCCGTCGATTCGGCGCCCCGCTTGCGCCGCGACAGCGCCGCGACGCGGGTGTCCAGGATTTCGGCTTCCCGGATTCCGACGTACTCGACGGCGCGCTCGACGAGGTCGTCGAGGGACGAGAAGTAGTACGTCGTCGAGGCCAACGGCAGCCCGGCCCGGCGGGCGACGGCCCGGTGCCGGACAGCGTCGAAGCCACCTTCGCACAACAGCTCGGCGGCCGCGCTGACCAGCGCGTACCGTCGTCTCTCACCCTTGGGGGTGACCGCTGCCGTCACGTGTTGCATGCTGCCAGCAACGGCCCGACGGCATCGGGCTTTCGGCAGACTGAAAGGCTGCGCACAGAAAGCGAGGCCATGCGCACACCCGTCTCAGACCCACCCGCCACATCTGTCCCGCGAGTGCTCGCTCGGGTCGTCTTGGGAGCTGCCCTGGTGTTCGCCGGCGTCAGCCATCTGACCTTCGCTCGCGACTCCTTCTACGCCCAGGTACCACCGTGGCTGCCGCTCGACGCAACCTTCGTCATCGTCGCCTCGGGGGTCGTCGAGATCGTCATCGGCGCCGCCGTTCTCTTCGTGCGGCGGCGGCGCGCGCAGGTCGGCTGGGCCGTCGCCGCGCTGTTCGTCGTGGTCTTCCCCGGAAACGTGTCGCAGTTCGTCACCCACAGCGCCGCGTTCGGACTGGACTCCGACATGTCCCGCGGCATCCGGCTGCTCTTCCAGCCACTGTTGGTGGTCTGGGCCCTGTGGTGCACCGGCGCTTGGGCGGCGTTGCGGGCCGCGATGGCATGATGGCCCGCATGCCAGACCTGAGCCGTCGCGCCATTCTGCGACTCGGCGTCGGTGCCGCGGCGGGAGCCGCGGGCGCGTACGCACTCGACACGATGCTGAGCCAGGCGCCAGTCACCCGGCCGCCCGTCGCCATGACCGGCATCGGCGCACCGCTGGCGCCGCCTCGACCGCCGCTGCCCCTCGAGCCGCCGACGGCAGCCCCGACCTATGTCACCGGATCGTTCGTCTCGGCGGCCCGTGGCGGGGTGTCGACCAACTGGGCGATCGCCCGGCCACCCGGTCAGACCGGACCCTTGCGGCCGGTGATCGCACTTCACGGGAAGGGTCAGGATGCGGCGGGCGTGATGGCAGGCGGCGTCGAACAGGGCCTCGCGCAAGCCGTCGCGGCCGGTATCCCGCCGTTCGCCGTCGTCGCGGTCGACGGAGGCGGAAGTTACTGGCATTCACGGACATCCGGCGAGGATTCCGGCGCGATGGTGCTCAACGAGCTGATTCCCATGCTCGGTGAGCAGGGCTTGGACATATCGCGGGTCGGTTTCCTCGGCTGGTCGATGGGCGGTTACGGCGCCTTGCTGCTGGGGTCCCGGCTCGGTCCGGCCCGGACGGCGGCGATCTGCGCGGTCAGCCCGGCGCTGTGGACGTCCTCGGGTGCGACAGCCCCTGGCGCATTCGACGGCGAGGCCGATTACGCCGCGAACAGCGTGTGGGGTCTGCCGAACCTGGCCTCGATTCCGATCAGAATCGACTGCGGCGACAGCGATCCGTTCTACGCCGCCACCAAGCAGTTCATCGGGCAGCTGCCCAGCCCGCCCGCGGGTGGGTTCTCCCCCGGCGGCCATGACGGCGCGTTCTGGAGCTCGCAGCTGCCAGCCGAAATCGCCTGGATGGCACCGCTTCTCGTCGCTTAGACGACGATTCGACCCTCGGCGGCCGCCAGCCCGATGTCGGTGCGGAAGTGCCCGCCGGGCAGCCGAACGCCCGCCATGACGGCGTAGGCCGCCTCGCGCGCCGCGGCGAGGTCGGCACCCGTGCCCACCACGGAGAGCACACGACCGCCCGACGAGACAACGGCGCCGTCGTCACGCCTGGCGGTACCCGCATGCAGTACGCCAGGCGCTTCCGAGCCCGTGATGACGTCGCCGACGCGGGGGCGCCCCGGGTAGTTCTCGGCGGCCAGCACGACCGTCACGGCTGCCCCGTCGCTCCACTGCAGCGGCGGTTGCGCGGCGAGTTCACCGACGGCGGCGGCGCGCAGCAACTGTCCGAACGGGCTCTCCAGGAGCGCGAGCACCGCCTGGGTCTCGGGATCGCCGAAGCGGCAGTTGAACTCGACGACGGCCGGGCCGCGGGACGTGATCGCCAACCCGGCGTACAACAGGCCGGAGAACGGACAACCCCGCGCGACCATTTCGGCGGCAACGGGTTTCACGACGTCGTCGACGATGGTCGCGAGGACCTCGGCGGGCAGCCACGGCAGCGGCGTGTAGGCGCCCATGCCCCCGGTGTTGGGTCCGGCGTCGCCGTCGCCGACGCGCTTGAAGTCCTGCGCGGGCAACAGCGGCACGACGGTCTCGCCGTCGACGACGCAGAACAGCGAGACCTCGGGGCCGTCGAGGAACGATTCGAGCAGCACGGGGTGCCCGGAATCGAGGAGGCTCGCCGCGTGAGCGCGGGCGGCGAGGCGGTCGGCCGTCACCACCACGCCCTTTCCAGCCGCCAGGCCGTCGTCCTTGACCACCCAGGCGTGGTCGCCGGCGGGCGGGCCGAAGCGGTCGAGAGCGGCGTCGAGACGGGCAGGGTTGTCCACGATCTCGCTCCGCGCGGTGCGCACGCCAGCGGCGTCCATCACGTCCTTCGCGAAGGACTTGGCGCCTTCGATGCGGGCGGCGTCCTTCGACGGACCGAAGCAGGCGATGCCGGCCGCTCGGACGGCGTCGGCGACGCCGAGGACCAGCGGAACCTCGGGTCCGACGACGACGAGGTCTGCCTCGAAGCGCTTCGCCAGCTTCACGACGTCGTCCCCGGAGGTGACGTCGACCTCGTATTGCTCGGCGATCGCCGACGTGCCGGCGTTCCCGGGGGCCACGGCGAGCGCGTCCACCTCGGGATCGCGACGCAGCGCCAACAGCAGCGCATGTTCACGGGCACCGGATCCGATCACGAGGACTCGCACGGTCGTCACCCTAAACCTTCGAATTTGGCCATACACTTGTCGAGCCGGTGTATGGTCTGCGACATGGCGACCGCACAGAGCGCATGCCCCTTTGGGGCGGGGTACGACTTCACCGATCCCGACGTCCTGCTCCGGGGTATCCCGGTCACGGAATTCGCGGAACTCCGCAAGACCGCCCCCGTGTGGTGGAACGAGCAGCAAGAGTCGATCTTCGACGACGGCGGCTACTGGGTGATCAGCCGCCACGAGGACATCAAGTCCATCTCCCGCAACGGCGATCTGTGGTCGACCAACCGCAAGGGCGCGGTGATGCGACTGCCCGACGGCGTGACCGCAGAGCAGCTGGACCTGACCAAGGCGCTGCTGATCAACCACGACGCCCCCGAGCACACCCGACTGCGCAAGATCGTGTCGCGCCTGTTCACGCCCCGGTCGGTGGCCGCGCTGGAGGAGAAGCTCGCCGTCGCCGCCCGCGAGATAGTGGCCGAGGCGGCCGCGAAGGACGGCGGCAACTTCGTCGACGACATCGCCACCAAGTTGCCGCTACTGGCCATCGCCGACTTGATCGGCGTCCCGGAGGCCGACCGCGAGAAGCTGTTCCACTGGACCAACTGCATCATGAACACCGACGATCCGGACTTCGACTCCGATCCGACGATGGCCAACGCGGAACTGATGGGTTACGCCTACAACATGGCCGAGGAGCGCAGGCGCTGCCCGGCCGACGACATCGTCACCCGGCTCGTGCAAGCCGACATCGACGGCAACGCCATGGACGACATCGAATTCGCCTTCTTCGTCATCCTGCTGGCCGTGGCGGGCAACGAGACCACCCGCAACGCCATGACGCACGGCATGAACGCGTTCTTCGACAACCCGGACCAGTGGAAGCTCTTCAAGAAGGACCGGCCCGCGACGGCGGTCGACGAGATCGTCCGATGGGCCACCCCGGTGCACTGCTTCCAGCGCACGGCCCTGACGGACGTGGACTTCGGCGACGTGACGATCAAGGAAGGCCAACGAGCGGGCCTCTTCTACAGCTCGGCCAACTTCGACGAGTCGGTCTTCGAGCGACCCTTCGAGTTCGACGTCACGCGTAACCCCAATCCACACTTGGCCTTCGGCGGCAACGGCGCACACTTCTGCATCGGCGCCAACCTGGCTCGGATGGAAATCAAGCTGATCTTCAACGAGCTTGCCGACCAGATTCCGGACATCTCCAAAGTGGCCGAGCCACAACGGCTTCGGTCGGGCTGGATCAACGGCGTGAAGGAACTGTCGGTCTCCTACCAGGGCTGAGTCGAGGTCCGGCTACGATTTCCGCCGTGCGTACCCACGGATGGTCGGGATCGGCCCCCGCGACGGACGACGAGGCCGTTGCGAGAATCCTGGGCGCCGCGAGCAAGGCAGTCGACGAACGCGGCTCCGACGTCAGCATCGCCGACGTCGCACGCACCCTCGGCGTCACACGGCAGACCGTGTACCGGTACTTCGCCAGCACCGAAGCGCTTCTGGTGGCGGCCGCCGTCCACGCCGCCGACGACTTCCTCGA
>Ga0247732_10000036_pt1 | contig 96234 bp, 98 predicted proteins | sample UWRJL163409C2_FD_180940 | JGI IMG/M metagenome (GOLD analysis project Ga0247732, IMG submission 180940) | Plant litter microbial communities from Arlington Agricultural Research Station in Wisconsin, United States - UWRJ-L163-409C-2 | ecosystem: Environmental > Terrestrial > Plant litter >... | reverse complement strand
AGGTCGCCGACGGCCGCGTGGTGGTACCGCTTGGTGCCGGTCTGATGGTGCCACACGTCGTGCCTGCCCCAGAGCCGCCGGAACTGCTCGCTGCGGGTCGAGAGCTCTCCGACGAGGTCGTGCAGCTCCTTGCTGTGCGGGTCGCGTCCGGCCTCGGTGCGCAGCATCGCCACATTCATGCTGGCCGCAGTGTCCCAGTCGGGGTAGAACCGGCGCGCCACGGGCTCGAGAAACAGGAAGCGGGCGAAGTTCGGCGGTGTCGTCGCAGCGGACTCGATCATCTCGTGCATCAGGGCGCCGCCCAGCCGGTTCCACGCGAGCAGGTCGGTGCGGCCGTTACCGATCATCGCGACCACGGTGTCCATCGAGTCGAGCAGCCAGCGGATACTCGGGGCCGGCTCCCACACACTGGTCGCCGTTCTTCTCGCGAGGGTCTGGCCGCCGACGCCTGTTGTCCGGCGGGCCAGCAAGTAGAGGTGCTCACGCTCCGCGTCGTCCATCAGCAGCGCCCGCGCAATCCCGTCGAGCACCGCCTCGGACGCCCCGCTCACCGCGCCGCGCTCCAACCGCGCGTAGTACTCGACGCTCACTCCGGCGAGCATCGCGGCCTCGCCGCGGCGCAGGCCGGGAACGCGGCGGTCGCCGCCCGGCGGGAGACCGACGTCCCCCGGCTCCACGCGAGCACGGCGCGACATCAGAAACTCGCGGATCTCCACTCGGTCGTCCATGGACTCATCGTAGGTCCGCCGCCCGCCGGCCGGGGTGCCCGGGGAGGACACGTCAGTCCAGGGACTCCCCCGCGCGAGCGCGGACGGCTTTCCTTCTGACATGACCAGTCGAAGCCTTGCTCTTCTCACCGCCGCGGCGTTCCTCCTGCTGACGGCCGCCGCGTGCGCGCCGAGCCGCGCACTGAGTCCCCTCGCGCAGCTCGCCGTCTCGCAGCCTGCCGTCGCTGCGCAACTCGGCGACCGTCTGGTCTTCGACGACCGGATGGGAACGGCGCAGATCGCACGACTGGCAAGCCCGATGGAGGTCGAGGGCGAGCCGGTCTCGGACTACACGGCGGGCGATGTCGCGTACTGGCCGGCCGGCCACAGCGTGGTCGTGTTCCTCTCCGACGGGCGGGCGGTTCCCGAAGGCGGCATCGTCCTGATCGGGGCGGTCGCGCATGGTGTAGAAGCGCTGAGCGGATGCGCGGACGACTGCGTCGTCACCATCGCCGAGCGCCGCAACAGCCATTCCGAGTGAGGGGCTGCGACAGAGCCTCCTGCGAGCGGATGCAATCGACTTGACTGAATGCGGAAGCAATCGACGAGCAGAGGAGAGAACGATGCACTCAAGGACACTCGGACAGGGGCTGGAAGTCTCCGCGATCGGCCTCGGGGCGATGGGCATGTCGCAGAGCTACGGACCGAATCCCGGGGATCGCGACGACATGATCGGCGTGCTCCGCTATGCGGTCGACCACGGGGTGACCTTCATCGACACCGCAGAGGTCTACGGTCCCTTCAACAACGAGGAGCTCGTCGGCGAGGCCATCGCACCGATCCGCGATCGCGTGACGCTCGCCACCAAGTTCGGCTTCGAGATCGTCGACGGCACGTCGGTCGGCCTCAACTCGCGCCCCGACCACATCCGCGAAGCCGCCGAGGGGTCGCTCCGACGCCTCGGCATCGACGCGATCGACCTGTTCTACCAGCACCGGGTCGACCCGGACGTACCGATCGAAGACGTCGCCGGCGCGGTCGCCGAGCTCGTCGCGGAAGGCAAGGTGAGGCACTTCGGGCTCTCCGAGGCGGCGGCGTCCACCATCCGCCGGGCCCACGCCGTGCACCCGGTCACAGCGGTGCAGAGCGAGTACTCGTTGTGGACGCGGGATCCGGAGCCAGAGGTCCTCCCCACCTGCGCGGAGCTCGGGATCGGCTTCGTACCGTTCAGCCCGCTCGGCAAGGGCTTCCTGACGGGAGCGGTCGCCCCGGGGGCGACGTTCGCCGACGGCGAGATCCGGGGCCGGATCCCCCGGTTCGAGGCCGAGAACCTCGCCGCCAACCAGGCGCTGCTCGACCAGGTGCGTGCCCTCGCCGCCGTGCGCGACGCCACCCCGGGTCAGATCGCTCTGGCCTGGCTCCTCGCCCAGGCGCCGTTCATCGCTCCGATCCCGGGGACCCGTCGTCGCGAACGCATCGACGAGAACGCCCGCTCCGCCGCGGTCGCTCTCTCGGCCGACGACATCGCCGACCTGAACACGCTGGCCGAGCGCGTCGGTGTCGCCGGCAATCGCTACGACGCGGCAGGCATGCAGGCCGTCAACCGCTGACCACATCCGCGACAGCCGCGGACCGTCACGCGTCGATACGTTCGGAGGAGGGCTATTCCGTGACGCCGGGCGTCGCGGCGGCACCCGCCTCGGTAGTGTCGGGGCGGGCCGTAGCGGTCCAGGCGGACAGGAGACGGAGGGCGTCGGCCGACGGGCTCCCGGGCTCGGCCGTGTAGAGGTACATGGTCAGCCCCGGTTCGCCGGGGAGGACGAGGGTCTGGTAGATCAGGCTCATATCGCCGACGACGTCGTGGTGCACCCTCTTCACGCCGGACTGGTGCTCGTGCACGTCGTGCGCGGCCCACCGGATGCGGAAGTCGTCCGACCGGGTGGCGAGCTCGCCGATGAGGTTCGACAGCTCGCGGTCGTAGGGGTTCCGACCAGCGGCGGCGTGGAGCATCGCGACACTGAAATCTGCTATCTGGTCCCAGTCCGGGTAGAACGCCTGTGCGCCCGGGTCGAGGTGGAGGTAGCGGGCGTGGTTCCACGGCTTCTCGGAGCCCGCGATCAACCCGGAGTACAGGGCTCTCCCGAGGGCGTTCATGGCGAGGATGTCGGAACGGTCGTTCTGGATGACCGCGGGCATGTCGGTCATCTGGTCGAGCACGAGCTGCAGGGTGCCGCGGACCGCACCGGACGGGGTGCGTCGGCGGCTCGCCTTCGCGGCGCCCGAGGCGCCCCGGGTGAGGTGGGTCAGGTGGCGCCGTTCGACGTCGTCGAGGCGGAGCGTGCGGGCGATCGCGTCGAGCACGGCGTCGGACGCCCCGACGGCGTCGCCACGCTCCAACCGCGTGTACCAGCTGACGCTCACACCGGCGAGTGCGGCGAGCTCCTCGCGGCGCAGGCCGGGAACACGTCGGCTTCCGCCGGCCGGGAGGCCTGCGTCCTCGGGCAGGATCTTCGCCCGGCGTGAGGCGAGGAACTCGCGCATCTCGGTCCTGTTGTCCATACAACGACTGTAGATCGACAGCGGCGGATGGAGGGAGTCACTGCGGGTGCCCCCATCGAGCCGCACTGTCGCGCAACCGGGAAGCGCCGTTGTATGGAGGTACCACCGCTTGACCACCACCGCTTTGGAGACTTCATGACCACCGCCCGCGCCTACGCCGCAACCTCCCCCACCGATCCCCTCGTGCCCACCACGATCGAGCGTCGGGCCGTCGGCCCGAGCGACGTGCTGATCGAGATCGCCTACGCCGGGGTCTGCCACTCCGACATCCACACCGTGCGCGGCGAGTGGGGGCCCATCGCCTACCCGCAGGTCGTCGGCCACGAGATCGTCGGCGTCGTCGCGGAGATAGGAGCGGATGTCACCCGCCACCGTGTCGGCGACCGGGTCGGTGTCGGCTGCATGGTGAACTCCTGCCGCGAGTGCGTCAACTGCCTCGCCGGCATGGAGAACTACTGCCTGAAGGGCAACACCCAGACCTACACGAGCGTCGACCGCGACGGCACCGTCACCCAGGGCGGCTACTCCACACACGTGGTCGTCGTCGAGGACTTCGTGCTGAAAGTGCCCGAGTCGATCCCCTACGAGGCCGCCGCCCCGCTGCTGTGCGCCGGCATCACCACCTACTCGCCCCTCGCGCACTGGAACGCCGGTCCCGGCAAGAAGGTCGCCGTCGTCGGTATGGGCGGGCTCGGACACATGGCCGTCAAGATCGCGCACGCGATGGGCGCCGAGGTCACCGTGCTCTCGCAGACGCTCGGCAAGAAGAGCGACGGCATCCGCTTCGGAGCCGATCACTACTACGCCACCAGCGATGAGACCACGTTCGAGACCCTGGCGAACGAGTTCGACCTCATCATCAACACCGTGAGCGCGACCGTCGACCTGCAGCAGTACCTGTCGCTGCTGCGACTCGACGGCACCATGGTCAACGTCGGTGCACCCGCCGAGCCGCTGCCCATCTCCGTGTTCGCACTGATGGGCAACCGCCGCTCCTACGCCGCATCGGGCATCGGCAGCATCGCGGAGACCCAGGAGATGCTCGACTTCTGCGCGGAGCACGGCATCGCGCCCGAGACCGAGCTCATCAGCGCCGACTACATCAACGAGGCATACGAGCGCGTGCTCGGCTCCGACGTGCGCTACCGCTTCGTCATCGACGCCGCGACCATCTGATCGGAACACCGACGGCCGGGCGTCTCGCGAAACCGCGGGGCGCCCGCCGCCTGAGTTCCCGATGCGGGGCGTTTCCGGCAGGATGAGGGGATGCGGCTGACGACGACGACCACGGGATCCGGACCACGACAGGTCGGGCTGGTGCACGGTCTCGGCGCGTCGGCGGCGACCTGGGGGCCGTTCGTCGAGCGGCTCGCCGCCACCGGCCGGTACACCGTGACCGCGGTCGACCTGCGTGGTCACGGCACAAGCCCTCGAGCGGAGTCGTACCGGGTCGATGACATGGCTTCCGACCTGGTCGACTCGCTGCCGGCGGGGTTGGACAGTGTGGTCGGCCACTCGCTCGGCGGCTCTGTGCTGTACCGCGCCGTCGCCCGGCTCGCGCCCGCCCGGGCTGTCTATCTCGATCCCGGATTCGCACTCCCGCTGCCGACGACGGGACTGGCCGGACGACTGTTCTGGATGGCACCACTCGTCTCCCTCGGGTTCGCCCAGCTGGGGCAGGCCAGAGCCAGCGCCGCGGCCCGCGCCGCCTACAGTCCCGAAACACGCGCCCTGCTCGAAGACGCGAAGACGCGCTTCGACTCGCGGATGGCCGTCGGCGTGTTCCGGGACGTCGCCTTCCACCCGGTTTCGGCCGAGGCGCCCGCGGTGCCGTCGACGATAGTGCTCTCCGACCAGTCGGCGGCCGTTCTGCCCGAGGCCTTGGCCGGCCGGCTCGAGCAGCGGGGCTGGCAGGTGCGCCGCATCCAGGGCGTGCACCACGACATGCAGCTCGAAGACCCCGACCGCACCTTGGCCGCCGTCGAGGACGTGCTGTAGCCCGGTGATCGACACGCACCGGAGGGTATCCCTGGTGCGCGTCCACAAGCACGCAGTCGGCCTTCAGCGTCCCAGTCCTCGGGCTGGTGTTCGAGATTGCGGCCGCCGATCAGAGCCGTCGAGCCGGAAGCCTCAACGGGCTCCTGAGCACCTCACGGGTGACGCGGGCCGTCGAGCGAGGGGACCTCCGAGCCGACTTCGACGGACGGCTGACGCGCTTTAGTCCCGGTTGATATCCAGCCCGGGGCGGCGGGCGTACTTGTCCCGCAGGAAGGTGCCGTGGGCTTCGACCGACCGCAGGTCGGTCGAATACAGGGTCTTCTGGATACGCAGGGCCTCCGCGTCGAGGATGCGCACCTGTTCGCCGAGTGCGTCCCAGGCCTGCACCTGCTCTGGCAACCAGGTTCTACGGAATTTGTGGCCCGGGAGGTTCCGATAGGCCTCCATCAGGCCGGGAATGTAGTCGGTGATCATCGCCTCGACGGTGAACTTGTCGTCGATCGTCGTCATCAGCTGTGCCCATTTGGAGAGGATGTCATCGACCTTGGCGATGACCTCGGCCATCTCGGTAGAGACGCGGCGCCCGAGGTGCCGCCGAAGGGAGGCGACCTGACGCCGGTCCTTCGCCAGCTCTTTGTGCACGGCGGCGCGATACTTGTCGGTGCGCGGGTCGCCCTCGATCGCGCGCACGGTGCGCCGGGACGAGATGATCTCGAATCGGCTGGTGCGCGCCGCGCGACCGCCGACGAGGTAGCCGCCGACCAGCAGGATCGACCAGCCTCCCCAGGGCCCGACCAGGGCGTCCCCCGCGACGGCCACGCCCCCGACGGCCGCGAGTCCGACGGCAGAGAGGATCGTACGGGTACGGGACATGTCGGTGCGCCAATCCTTGTGGGTTCGTGGCTTCCTCTTGTTTCTCTCATTCTCTCACCGGTAGTCCGCGATGCGTTAAGCCATCGCCCTACAGAGGTCAGACTTTGCCGGCGCCCGAAGGCGACGACGCGGCCGTGCGCTCGGTGTAGGAGGTCATCGCGGCCGATCGGCGTCACTACGGCGTTCACACACTGCTCGAGGAGCGGATCGACGAGCGTCGCTTCCCCGAGTGGAACATGGGGTTCCGCGCACTCACCGAGTCGGGCATCCGCGAGATGCCGGGCTATAGCTCGTTCTTCCAGAATCGCTGGAACTCGCGTCTTGACCATCCGGACCGTCGCATTGTAGGAGCTCTTCGATTGGTTAGCGGCTGATACCAGCCGTTATGTCAGCATGCGCCCAGATCGGACGAGGAGCTCTACCGACACTGCCCGACCCGCAAGCTCCCGCGGATCGCATGGCGCTCAACTGTGGGCAGGGTCAATGACCGTGCTCGAGGTCCCAGATGGGGAACGGATCGAAGTAGGTTTCCCATTCCATCGGTCCCGCGAGTAGTTCTTCGTCCAAGAGCAGGCATGCGTCGAGGACGCGAAGAATGTAGTCACGGTTCAGGTCGCGGCCGAAGAAGACCAGTTCCTGTCCGGCAGGGGTGTCCGCCTCCCAGCTCGTCATCGCCGTGGGGTCCAGAGCGAGCACCTGTCCCGCCGTCGACCACGATCCAACCCGGTCCGCTCGGGTTGCCAGCCGCACCAGGCCCCTGCTGCGGACGATCAAGCCGGCATCGGCCGGCTCCAGCCAGGAATCGACGGCGGCGGCGAGTCGCACGGGGTGGAAGAGACGTGGATCGCGGTAGACGACGCAGCCGATGCCGTGCACCGTAGTCGGCAGCGGCACACCTGAGAGTTCCAGCATCCATCCAGCGGTCCGCCCGAGCGCCTCGGCACTGGATCTGCGGCACACGGCGTCGAAGCGACGCAGCACCAGCCCCGGGGTCAGCTCGAGCTGTGTGGCGGCCGGGTTGAGTTTCGACAACAGCCCACGAATCTCGAGCAGCTCGATCGGAGTGACCGCGTCGGCGCCGGTGACCACGATGACAGTTGCGAACTCGAGCTGGAGCGCGAGCCGCTCGGGAGCGTCCACCGTCGTCGCCTCGTAAGCCCCGCCGTCGCGAAAGAGAAGAATGCGGAGGTCGGTCGCTGTGGCGACGGCGACGACGTCCTGCACGGCGACGTCCCGGCCGCGTTCGGCGAAGACGCGCGGCAGGACCAGCGCGATCTCCCCCGGGTCGGCCTCGGCCGGGATGGGGACAGCGGTCCTCCCCCGGGCTCCGTCCTCGACACTGGCGACCAGTTGCTCGGCGAGGACGAGGGCGAAGTCCTCATCGGTCTCCGACTCGATCTCCTCGCCCGCGGTGTCGTATCCGAGCGCTTTCAGCACGAGCAGTTTCTGCGCGTCCTGCAGCCCGGTGACCAATGTCACGGCCAAAAGCATGTGTCCCCCGTCGTCCAGCCGTGCCTGCTGTTGCCCTAGTCTAGTGAGAACTATTATCAATTAGGAAGCTGGTCGTCATGAAGGTCCGCAATTCGCTGAAGGAGCTCAAGAAGGCTCCGGGCTCGCAGGTCGTCCGCCGTCGCGGGCGGACGTTCGTCATCAACAAGCTCAACCCGCGGATGAAGGCGCGCCAGGGGTAGCTCCCGGGCCGTGGTTCTGGTCGGCACTCGTCGGAACCGACCAGAACCAAGCCCTGTGGAGCAGCCCGGTTGCGGGAGGCTGCTCTTCTCTGCCCAATGACCGCGAACCCCGCTCGCAGGGTGCCGGGAGATATGAGGTGGTGGCTGCCTCGGCGCGATTCTCCGAGGCCCGCCCTATTCGGGGCGACGCCGGCGGGCGCTGTGACGTCCGAGAACTCCGAGGCTGAGCAGCAAGGAGGCTGCTGCGACGAGGGCGTCGACCTGGTATCCGGTGGCCGCGAGTACGGGGGACGAATTGTTGTCGGCGGTTGCTGTTGCCGGGTCGGCGATCGGTGGAGGCTGCATCGCGTCGGGGGCGGCGGGGATGGCGGCGGATGCGGTCACGACCAGCTTGATGTCCTCGGACTGGATGTAGGTCTGCCCGGTCTCTTTGGTGAGGCGTGCGGACAGTGCGGCTCCGTCGAGGCTGGCGTCGATGGGGATGCTCAGAGTGCCGTTTCGGGTGACGGCGATGAGGACCGGCAGCTCGTCGGCGGTTCTCTGGACCCACCATTCGTAGCGGTCGAGTATTGAGGCTGGTGTTGCGATCGCGGTGAGGACGGCTGTCGCGCCGACCGGGTAGGTGGCGGCATCGGCGGTGACGGTCAGATGGCGGGCGGGCGGGTTTCCGTGGTCGTCGACCGCGATGTGCGCGGGTTCTGCTGCTGCCAGGAGCGTGCCGTCTTTGTCGACGAGTTCGGCGGTGACCTTCGCTGAGGCGAGGGCGACTTCGGCGGTCAGCTGGTGGTCGGCGCCTACGGCGTCCGGGATGAGCACAGGGGCGCTCTGGTCGCTGCGTTGCAGATACCAGCGGTAGGTGTCGGTGGGCGACGCGGAGCTTGAGACGAGGTGCAGCTTGATCGCGTCCCCGGAGTGGTAGTGGCGGGCGAGCGGGTTGAAGTAGACGCGGTCGGCCGCCTCGGGGTCCAGGACGATGATCTCCTCGCCGGCATACGCGTAGGTCTCCTCGCCGCGGGTGGGTTCGACGAGGACGACGCTGATTGTGGCCTTGTTCAGCTGCAGGCTCGCTGGAATGCTGACCGTGCTCCCGGTCGCACCGTCGATGACGGTTCTCTCCCCGGTGGCGGAGTAGATCGACCAACGGTATTGGGCAGAGGTGGTGTCGGCCGGGGTGACGGTCGCGGTCAGGGCGATGCTCTCGCCGGGGTGGTAGAAGGACTTGATCCCCTCCAGCTGCGTGGTCGGGGCGTCCTCGGATACGAGGGTGTATCGGGGGGAGGTGCCGAGGACGGTTCCGTCGTGCCCGATGATGCGGACTCCGATGGGAAGGACACTGTTGTTGGGGACGTAGAAGGTCTTCTCCTCGCTGTGCTCGGGGTCGCCGAGATCGGTGGGTAAATACGGATTATTGCTCCGCGGGTAGAAGAGGAACCACTCGTAGTGGGCCCTCGCTGGGAGGTCGACGCCGGCGACGTGCAGTTCGGCGTATTCGGCGTAGTCGAAGACGGGTTTGACGCCCTCGATGCGCACCTCTAGGCCGCTGCCCGTGCTCTCTCCGGTGACCAAAAGTGCGACGGGTGCGGACTGGGCGAGGATCAGGTGGGATTTCTGGATTTGCAGGGCGAATTCGTATCCGTTGTAGTCCGTGGTGATCTCCCGGGTGAAGGCGGGGCCGGTCTCGGCGCGGTAGGTGAGGTCGTCGAAAATCGACTGCCAGGTGTCGCCGGTCCCGGCCAGGCGAGTCACCCACTGGTAGTTCTCATCCGAGGCGGGTGCTTCGCCGGTCGCGATCATGGTCACGATGGTGCCGTCGATGTAGGACGCGGCGAGCGGTGCGATGCCGAACGATCCCTCGGCGCGCGGCGACGTGACGGTCACGATGGTGGGGGCGGAGACGCTCTCGGCGAAGTCGTCTTCCGAGTCCGGGGTGAATCGGGCTGAGATGGTCTGCCGTCCGAGGGGCAGGGTGGAGGTGGTGATGGTGGCTGTGCCGTCGATGTTCGACGCGTCTGCGATGTACGAGGTGCCTGTGGAGAAGGAGACAGTTCCGGGTGCGTCCGTCGGCGTGACGGTCGCGGTCAGGGTCAGGTCCTCACCGGCCGTGATGGTGGTCGCGCTCGGCGCGGGCGCGCTGATTGTCGTGGGTGCTGCGGGGAGCATGTTGCCGACGAACATGGAGTAGTCCTGGGCGACCGTCCGCGGTGTTCCCTGCACGGTGACCGTGGCGGTGAAGGTGAGGGTGTAGTCGCCGGCCGCCGAGAACGCCCAGTTCGCGTGCTGGTGCTGTCCGGAGGTCATCCGCCAGGTGTCGTAGCCACTGCCGTCTCGGCTGTCGAGGAGCCGGGTGTGGGTGCCGAGGGCGTTGGTCTGGTAGACGCTGAGGAATCCGGGGCCGTCCACGGCGGCGAGGGTGATGTCGACGCTGTCGTCGTCGACGGCTCCGGGGGCGATGTTCTCGGTGTTGATGCCCGGCCAGAGGAGAGCCCCGTCGGGGGTGGACTGCGGGGCGATCCAGAAGGTGTTGCCTAGGTCGCCGAGGAACAGGAGGTCGCTCCCGCGTCCGATCGTCATGCGGGCCGCGTTCTCGACGTTGAATACGGTGGATGCGGGGTCGAGCGCTTTGGCCAGTTCGCCGTCGACGGCTGCGGTGGATCCGAGGGTGGGTGCGCCGTCTGCGAAGCCGACCGACACGAGGTCGGCGTGGACGCCGGCGATGACTCGGGGGACTCCGGTTGCGGCGGTGGCGGATGCGGGGGCGAGGACTGCGCTGAGCAACGATATGGTCACGGCGAGCCCGAGGGCGGATCGTGTTCGGGCTCGGATGGGCATGGTGGTGGTGTCCTTCGGTGGGGATTGCGGGCGCGTGGGCGCGCCGGGGTGCGTGTCGCTGCCAGGCGGGGCTGCGGATGTCTGGGCGGGTGTGCGTGCGGACCGGCAGGGGGTCCCCGCACGCACACCCGCGTTGTTCTGCTATCTACGGCGTGTGCGTCCGCGGATGGTGAGGGCGCCTGCTCCGGCCAGGAGCATGGCTCCGGCGAAGAGGGCGAGCACGCGGATGTCCGCTCCGGTGCTCGCGAGGTGTCCCGCAGCGTCTGTGACGGTCAGCGACTGCCAGCCGACAAGGGCGCCGGTAGCGTCGAAGAGCGCGATGCGGTGGGTGCCCGGTGAGGTGCCGGTGGGGATGGTCACGGCGATGTCGCCGTTCGCGTCCGCGCGCACCCAGTCGCCTCCGAGGAGGACGGGACTGGAGAACAGCCAGGCGGCGACCCATTCGCCGGCATTGTCGGCCCCGAGGGACACGGTCACGACGGAACCGGCACGGGCCTTGCTGACGCTGGTCTTGATTCCGCCTGACGCGGTCCGGTCCAGTTCGCTCCCGGTACGGTCCGCGGGCGCTGCCTGCGGTGCGCCACCGACGGGGACTCCCGGCGCGGTCGGCGCTCCCGGGTCGGTCGGGACCTCGGGGGTGGTGGGCACCTCCGGAGTAGCCGGGATCTCCGGGTCCGTGGGGATCTCGGGGTCCGTGGGGACGGTCGGCTCGGGGTCGACAGTGAGCAGGATCGGGGCCGATTCGGTGTAGGTGCGGCCGTCGTTGTATGTGAGGCGGGCGATGACGGCGGCCCCGTCGAGTGCTGTCGTGGCGGTGAAGGAGTAGGCGGGTGCGTTCTTCCCGGCCACCACGGTAGGTGCGGTGTCGCCCTTCTTCTGCACGAGCCATTCGATCCGTTCCAGCACGGATGCCGGCGCCACGGACGCGTTCAGGTTCACCGTTTCACCTGCGGTGTGCCGTGGCTGGTCGCTGGAGACGGAGATTTTCTGCGCCGGGGCTGCTCCGTGGTCGTCGACGTGGATGGTGACGTCTTCCGCGGTGGCGAGGACCTCGCCTTCCGCTGTGGTCAGCTGGCCGCGGACGACTGCGCCGTCGAGGGCCTGCTCGGCGGTGACGGTGACCCGGTTTCCGGTCGTGCCGGGGATCGGGACGAACTCGGACTGGTCGGGGCGCTTCCAGGAGAAGCTGTAGACGTCGGTGTCGCTGGCGACCGGGTCGGCGGACAGCGACAGCAGGACGGGGCTGTTCTGGTGGTAGTGGCCGGCGAGGGAGTCGAAGAACAGCAGCTGCTTTCCGACTTCTGCCTCGGTCACCGTCAGCGGTGCGTTCGCGCTGCCCCATGTGTGGTTCAGCGCGGTGTTGGAGACGTTGGCGTACAGGCGTGCGCCGTCGAGGTCGGCGGTGACCGGGAAGCTGACCGTGGACCCGGTCTCTCCGTCGATCTGGGTGTATGCGCCGTTGGCGTCGAGCCACCAGCTGTAGGAGACGTCGGTGCGGGCCGGGTACACCTCGACGGCGGCGGTGGCGGTGTCGCCTGCCCGGTAGACGGTCTGCAGGCCGGAGAGGAGCACCTCGCTCCTGGTCACGGTGGGGGCGAAAGCGGGGCTCTGCCCGAGGACGGTGCCGTCGGCGGCGCGCAGCTGCACGGCGGACTGCATCCCCAGAAGTGTGTCGGCGGGTACCTGCCAGGGCTGCTTCCCGGCGGGGACGAAGTAGGAGTCCCGCCATTCGGAGCTGGTGCGCGGGTTGCGGGTCACCAGGTTCAGGCTCTCCCCCGCTGCGAGCTGCCGTGTCTGGACGGCGACGGTGATGTTGTCGCCCGTGTGGTACTGATCCTGTATTGGGGCGAGGGTCACGCTCTGGCCGGAGCCGACGTCGGGGCCGGTGACGGAGATCGGGTAGTAGGCGGAGGTGAGCTTCGTGACCGTTCTGCCGGTGGCGGGGTTGATGCCTCGTAGCTGGACCATGAGCTCGGCGCCGTCGTAGGATGAGTCGAGTGCGCGCACGAGGCGACCGGTGGTGGCTGCGTCTCCGATGTCGCCCAGCACGTAGGTGGTGGTCTCCGGGGCTTTGCGGATGATCCACCGGTAGGTGTCGCCCTTCGCGAGGGTCGCGTTGACCGCATTCACGTCCAGTGTGCTGCCGCTCGGGTAGGAGGCGGCGAGGCCGCGGAGCCCGAACGTGTCGCTTTCGGTGTTCTCGGTGACGGTGACCGAAGCGGCCGCGGAGACGGAGGCGGCGAAGTCGTTGGTGACGGCGGGGGTGAACCGTGCGGTGATGCTGCGTGCACCGGCTGCGAGGGCGGTGGTGCTGATCCCGGCCTTGCCCGAGGTCACGGCGGAGTGGCCGAGCGAGGTCGGGCCGTCGAGGAACTCGACCCAGCCGGACGCCGTCGCGGGCGTCACGGTGGCATCGAGCTGCACCGTGTCGCCGAGGAGGGCGGTGGCGGGCGCACTCAGGGAGGTGGTTGTGGTCGCTGCGGGGGCGACCGGGCCGACGTGGAAGGTGTACGGGGCGGTCGCGAATACAGCACCTCCGGCGACGGTGGCGTGGGCGGTGACGGTGAGGACGTAGGTGCCGGGCTTGGTGAAGGCCCAGTTGGCGTGCATGTGGGTGCGGCCGATGGCGAAGGAGGAGATGTCCTCGTCGGTCGACCACATGCGGGTCATGCCGAGGGCGGAGCCGCGCCAGACCTCGACGGAGGCGCCGTCGGGCATGGAGACGTCGTCGAGTGTGAAGGTGGTCTGGTTCCCGTCGACGCCGCCGGCGGGCACGGACTCGGTGGAGAAGCCGGGCCACAGCTGCGTGTACCCGTCGGGACCGGCGGGGGGCGAGCTCTCCGGGGCGAGCCAGACGGCGGTTCCGCCTGGTGCGACGAACTCGTACCCGGCCGGGACGGTCTGCTTGGACGAGTCGGCGATGTTGAACACGGTCGCGCTCGGGTCGAGGCGGGTTGCGAGACCGCCGTCGATGTCGGCCTTGGTTCCGAGCTCGAGGGCCGAGCCGTTCATGAATGTGGACACGGCGTCGGTGTGCACGTTCTGCAGCACCCGCTTGGTCAGGCTCGCCGGCGGTGCGCCGTCGGCGGCGGTCGCGGCCCCGGCGGGCAGGACGAGGGAGGCCGCGAGAATCGCGAACGCGGCGACGGCTCCGGCGCCGCGCCTTCTCCGGAGGGTGGTGGTCGTAGTGATGATGTGGCCTCTCCACTGTGATCCGGCGCTATAGAAATGCTTTCAGCGGACCGGAACTTAATTGATAATGACTATCAGTACCACACGAGAGCTGGTTTCGAGAACTTCTCGGGGCCGGGCGGTGAGCGTTCAGCCGAGGGTGGCGTAGAAGCTGGCTGAGGCTGCGACGCGGTTGTTGTAGTCGATGGCCGAGTTGTAGGCGCTGATGGCGAGGATCCAGTGCTGTGGGTCGCGGAGCGATCCGTCGGTCGCTGCGCAGAGGTAGTGCCCGGCGCTGAGTGCGGCGTCGTCGATCTGTTGCGGGTCGGTGCGGCCGTCGCCGTTGCCGTCGGCGGCGAATACCGTCCAGGTGGTGGGGATGAACTGCATGGGCCCGACGGCCCGGTCCCACCGGGTGTCGCCGTCGAGGTCCCCGGTGTCGCTGTCGGCGATGGCGTCGACCCCGTTGCCGTCCAGCGGTATTCCGATGATCCGGGGGTGGGCGGTTCCGGTGTCGTCCAGTGCTGTGTCGTTGATGGTTCCGTGTTCGCTCTCCACGTGGCCGATGGCGGCGAGGGTGTTCCAGCCGAGACCGCAGCCTGGGTTTTGTGCGCGGATGGCGAGGGCGGCACCGGCGTAGGCGGCCAGGGCCCGCGGCGGTATCGACCCGGCGGCCGCGGTGCGCTGCACCCAGTCGTCGTCTGCCAGATCGGCGATGGAGATCGGCCGGGACGTAGCGGCTGAGGGTGCGGGAGGCGCGGCGGCTGCCGGCGGCGGTTCGGCGGTGGCTGCGACCGGTGTCGGTGGGGGCGGCAGGACCGCCGCGAGGCCGGCTACGAGCAGGGTGGCGATGCCGAGAATGGCCGCGACCGCACTTATGGCGGGGAGGAGGTGCGGGTGGTGGGCGGGCGGGATACCGGGAGGCGGGAGGGTGTCTGCGTGGCTGGCATGCAGCATCCGCTCGAATTCGTCCGGGTCTGTCATTGTGCCGGTTCTGGTGTGCGGGGGCCGCGCCGCAGGATTCGTCCGAGTACGCCGTGGCGGGGTGCGAGGGTCCAGGCGAGGAGGAATATCGCGGTCAGTACGAGCACGATGGTGCCGCCTACGGGGAGGTCCCAGGACCAGGAGATGTAGAGGCCGATGAGGGCGGATGCGCCGCCGATGGCGGGGGCGGTCGCCATCATCGCGCCGAGTCGGTCGGTGAGCAGGCGGGCGGTGGCGGCGGGGGTGATGAGCAGGGCGAGGACGAGGATGTTGCCGATGGTCTGCACGGAGATCACCACGGCGAGGGTGACGAGGACGTAGAGGACGATGTCGAGCCAGAACACTCGCAGCCCCATGGCCCGGGCCATCTCCCGGTCGAGGGTGATGGCGACGAACTCCTTGTGCAGGGCGAATGCGGTGCCGAGGATGAGGATGCCGGTGCCTCCGACGACGTAGAGGTCCTCGTCGGGGATGCCGGTGATTGAGCCGAAGAGGAACTGCTGGAGCGAGCCGGCGTAGCCGGGGGCCTGGGAGATGATGACGATGCCGAGGGCGAAGGCGGCGACGAAGAACACTCCGATGATGGAGTCCTCTTTCAGGCGCCGGTTCTGGGAGAAGACGGCGACGAGTACCGCGGTGAGGACTCCGGCGATGGTGCCGCCGACGATGAGGTTGCCGGAGACGACGAAGGCGACGGCGAGGCCGGGGAAGACGGCGTGGGCGACGGCGTCGCCGATGAAGGCCATGCCGCGCAGCACCACGTAGCTGCCGATCACACCGCAGACGATGGAGGACATCACCGCGATCAGCAGCGCCTTGGGCAGGAAGGCGAGGTCGGGGTTGAACAGGTCGGTGAGGAAATCGGTCAGCGACATCAGACGGCCGTGAGGATGCGCAGGAGCGGGCTGGTGGCGCTGACGCCGAAGGTGTCCATCCACAGGACGGGGTCGCGCAGCTGCCCGGGGGTTCCGACGGCGACGATGCTGCGGTTGAGGAGGGCGAGCCGGTCGCAGCTGTAGAGGGCGGCGGCGAGGTCGTGGGTGGTCATCAGCACGGCGCGCCCTTCCCGGGCCAGGGAGACGAACAGGTCGCCGAGCAGCTCCTGGGTGGGCATGTCCAGTCCGGTGAACGGTTCGTCGAGCAGCAGCACGGCGGGCTCCAGTGCGAGGGCGCGGGCGACGAGCACCCGTTGGCGCTGTCCGCCGGAGAGCTCCCCGATCGGACGGTGGCGCAGCTGGTCCATCCGCACCCGGTCCAGCGCGTCGCCGACGGCCGACCAGTCCTTCTCTGCGGGGCGGCGTCCGAGGCCGAGCAGCCCGGTGCGGCCGGTCATCACCACGTTCTCGACGGAGATGGGGAAGTCCCAGGCGAACTCGGTGCGCTGCGGCACGTATCCGAGCTGCGCCCGGCCGGGACGGGTGGGGCGGCCGTCTACGAGCACCCGGCCGGTGCGGGCCGGCAGCAGTCCCATGATCGAGCGCAGCAGGGTGGTCTTCCCTGCGCCGTTGGGGCCGACCAGGCCGACGAGCTCGCCGCTGTCGATGCTGAGCTGGATGTCGGCGAGGGCGGTCCGGCCGCCGAGCTCGACGGTGAGGTTCTGCACCTCGAGCACGCTCATGCCTGTGTCCGGGCGGTGCGTGCGCGGGCCTTGGCCCGACGGGTGCGGACGACGGCGACAGCCAGGGCCACGACGAGGGCGACGCCGACGACGGCGATGGCGGCGACGAGGACGACGGTGAGGCCGTCCTGCGGGTCGGCGGGGGCCGCATCCGCTGTCGGCTCGTCGGCGTCGGCGGCAGGCGTCGCCTCGCTCAGGCCCGCGGCGAGGGCGTCGCCGGTGTTGGTGTCGTCGCCGACGGCGAACCGGATGGTCTGGGTGTCGCTGACGGAGCTGCCGTCGACGAGGTCGGCGTCGACGGTGGCCTCGACGAGGTAGACGCCGGGCTCGGTGAACACCCAGTTGGCGTGGGTGTGGGTGTTCACATCGACCCAGATCGGCTGCTCGTCGCTGCTGCGGGAGTCCCAGAGCACCTCGGGTGCGTCGAAGCTGCCGGACTGCAGGTAGACCAGTAGATCCCCCGGCCCCTCGACACGTCCCAGGCCGAGGGTGACCCCGCGGTCGATGCTGTCCATCACGGTCGGGTCCTGGGTGTTCCACCCGGTCCAGACGACGTCGGGGTTCTGGGTCTGCGGCATCACATGCACGCTGCGGCCGGGCTCGCCGATGAACGCGTACGCGGGGTCGTCGGGCACGGTGAGGACGGCGTCGTCGGAGACCTGGAGGACGGTGGTGGCGAAGGGGCGCCAGACGGACGCCTCCTGGGTGTCGTCGTGGATCATCAGGGTCCACTCGCCGTCGACGAACAGCGGGCCGAGGTCGACGTGCCCGCGCTCGAGCACGACCTCGTCGGTGGCGATGGTCTGCTGCTCCAGCACCTGCCCGAGGCCGGGGTCGGTGGCGGCGTGGGCCGTTCCGGGGGCGAGGAGGCCGGCGCAGGCGAGCACCGCGATGGCCAGGGGGCGGAGGTGTTTCATGGTGTGCTTTCTTCTAGCTGAGGCAGTCGAGGAGGGAGTCGGCGTTGAACCGCATCATCTGGGCGTACGTGGTGACGGTGGCGTCGAAGGTGTCGCCGTAGATCGGGCATACCCGGATGCCCTGCTCGTCGGCGACCTCGGTGAGGGTGGAGGAGCGGGCGGCGAGGTTGGGTTCGAGGAACACGGCGGGCACGTCGAGGTTGGTGATGGTCTCGGTGAGCTTGCGGCGGTCGGCAAGGGAGGGTTCGGTGGCCGGGTTGGCGGTGACGAATCCGGCGACAGTGAGCCCGTATGCGTCGGCGAGGTAGGCGAATGCGTCGTGGGTGGTGACCATGTTGCGCTGCTCGGCGGCGATCGTCTCGATGGTGGTGCGCACATAGTTGTCGACCTCGGTCAGCTCGTCCAGGTAGGCGGCGGCGTTGTCCCGGTAGGTTCGGGCGCCGTCGGGGTCGGCGGCGATGAGGGTGTCGCGGATGAGCTCCACGTAGGCCATGGCGTTGCGCACGTTCTGCCACAGGTGCGGGTCGATCTCGCCGTGCACGTGCTTGCCCAGCACCGCTTGCGGGAGCTGGTGGATGCTCTGCCCGGCTCGGCCGAGGAATCTGAACTGGCTGCCGGCGGGGATCTCCGCCAGCGCCGTGTTCGGCACGGAGATCACCACGTCGTCTGCAGCGTAGGAGATCTGGGTGCTCTCTCCTCCCCCGGCCGGATCGTAGAGTGCCAGTACGTCGCCGGTGTCGAGGTCGACGGTGAGGTCGGCGTGCCCCTCCTCGAGCACGGTCGTGCCGGGCATTGCCGCCGTCGAGGGTGCGACGCCGACGGCGAAGGTGAAGGTGGATTCGCCGAGACCGATCGGCGCCGACTGCTGGTCGACCTGCAGGCGCGCCTGGAGGGTGACGGTGTGGATTCCCGGTTCGGTGAACACCCATGACATGTGGGTGTGCGCGTCGGCAGGCAGGGTCGCGGTGTCGTCGCGGTAGCCGGTGCTCGTGTCGAAGCCGTCGCTGGAGTCGAAGTACACCTCCGCGTCGCCGAAGGATCCGGTCAGATACCCGTACACGTCACCTGGCCCGGTGGCGGCGGTGGCGCTGAGCAGAACGTCGGAGGATCGGTCAGCACCGTACTGGGCGCCGTCGCCTCGTGCGCGTAGTCCCAGCCAGATTGTGTCGAGCGAGACGTTCTCCACCAGAGGGATGATCTCGGCCGCGTATTTCACGGCGTCTTCGGCGAGGGAGATGTTGGGCACGTCGGCGCCGAGGTTCGCGTCGAGGGTTTTGATGATGCTGTGCTCCTCCAGGAGCATGTAGTTGCTGAACGCCACGTCGGCGTAGACGACATCGCGCACCCCGCGCAGGGTCGGCTCGTAACTGTGCGGGTCTGCACCGTCGGGCACCATGCTGGTCGCGTTGACACGGTCGCCGCCGACGTTCTGCACCAGGTCGCGCAACAGTCCGGTGGTGGTCACCACCTGCAGACGGTCGTCGTTCTCGGTCAGGCCGCCGGATGGCGCACAGCCTGCGAGTAGGGATGCGACGGCGACGAGAACGACAGTCCTGAGCAGCCGATGCGGGTTACGCATGGGTGTTCGAACCGGCCGTGCGGCGCGACCAGAGGAAGCCTGTCGTGGCGGCCCCGATCAGCAGCAGACCACCGAGGATCAGGGTCAGGACGAGGACCGGGCTGTCTGTGCTCTCCGGCTGTTGGATTGCAGCGGTCCTGTTGTCGATGGTTGGCCGATCCGGGCGGACGGGGTTTCCGGATGTGTCGGATGCGGCCTGTGCGGCGGCCTGCGCGGCAGCGAGAGCCGCCGCCTCATCGGCTGCGCTGCGGGTAGCGGAGGTCGGGACGGCTCCGCATCCGCTCGTCCCGGCGATGGCGGTGCGCGGGTCGATGTCGCCGACGGCGATGGTGAGTGTGGCTGTGTCGCTGGAACGGGCCCCTCCGGTCAGGGTGATCGACTGTGTGAGGCTGAGCCGGTAGACGCCTTCGGCGGAGAACGCCCAGTTGCCGTGGGCATGAGTGCCGAGAGGGATCTCGTAGCTGCTGCCGTTGCCGAGGACGACGTCGCTGACCTGGCCGAATGAACCTTTCAGGTACACCTTCACGGTGCCAGGGCCGTCCACCGAGTTCAAAGTCCAGGTCACCGGGGATGCGGCCTGGGCGGTGGGGATGCTTTCTGTGTTCCACCCCAGCCAGACCAGTCCGGGGACCTCGGATTGCGCGATCTCCCAGACGGGAGCTCCCGGGGCTCCGATCGCCTCGTATCCTTTGCCTGCCGGTAGTGTTCGCCCGGCGGATGGTTTCAGCCATAGAACGGTGTCGGCCGGGTCGCGCCAGGCGATGGTGCGTGTGGTGCCGTCCTTGATTTGGGACTGTAGTTGCCCGTCGATGATTCGGGAGGCGTAGTCGACGTGTCCGGAGGAGAGGATGGTCGCCCCGGCGACGCACTGGGTTGCAGCGACGGCCGTGGACGGGGGTGTGCTGTCCGTTATCGGCGTGACTGGGGCTTGTAGCGGCGGTGTCACCGGTGCGGTTGGGTCCAGTGGCTGGTCGGGTGCTGTCCCCTCGAAGCAGGCGGCCGGGTCGATCTGGCTGACGGCTACTCGTCCAACCGCAACGGTCAGTACGAAGTCGTGACGAAGCGGTTCACCGGCCGCGGTCTCGGCGCTGCGGGTGAATGCCAGGCAGTAGGCGCCCTCCCGGGTGAAGCTCCAGACGCCGTGGGCGTGGACGGACTTCGGGATGACGAATGCGCTGGCGGCCGGGTTGGCGCTGTCGAGCAGGACGCGCGGTTGGTCGAATCCGCCGAGCTCGTACAAGGAGAAGTCGCCACCTTCGGCCACCCGGGCGGCCGGGTGGCTGCGGACGCCGTTCAGCCGCCAGGTGACTACCCCGGCGGTCGCTTCCGGATCGAGTGCCTCGGTCGACCAGCCGGGCCAGAGCAGACCCTCCTGCTGGGTGAGCGGGAGCTGCCAGACAGGAGCCCCGGGAGTGCCGAGGAAGCCGTAGGCCGGGTCCTCGGGCACTGTCGAGTGCGATTCGGGCAGCAGCTGCAGCACAGTCGCCGAGGGTTCCCGCCACACCTCGCCTGCTCCGCTGGTGTCCTTCACCTGGGTGGTGAACGCTCCGTCGCGCATGGTGCTGGCAATGTCGACGTGCCCGTCGTTGAGCACCGCGGCACCCGAGGCGGTGAGGGAGCCGTTCGGTACATACACCTCGGCGTCGGTGACCGGAACGGGAGGCGCCGTCTCGGCAGGTGGCGCGGCCTCGACGGTGAAGGAGTACGGCGCGACGGCGGCGTCCACGACGGAAACTGACCCGGCGCTGTCGGTAGTCGTCGCGGAAACCTGGAAAGGAATGAGGTACTCCCCCGGGACAGCGAAGTGCCAGGTGTAATCGGCGACGCCATCGATCGGCAGGGACACAGACTGGGACGAGGCACCCTCGAGGTCAAGCACAGCACCGTCGGCACCAGTCAGCTGAAAAGCGCCCCCCACAGGGGCGACAGCCCCGGGCGCAATCGCCAAGACCAAGTCAGTGACGCGATGCCCCGAGGGCAGGCTGCGGCTGATTTCGGGCGAGCCGATGCGGGCGCTCATTCGCGAGCCGACGGTAGTGACCAGTGAGGTGCCTGCCGGGTCAAATGTATTCCCGGCGGCGCTGCGACCGCCGACCGTGAGGACGCCGTCGACGAGCGATACCTCGACCGCGGTGCTGTTCTCGAGTGCGATGGAGCCGGACTCAGCGCGGGCGGGAAGCGCGGTGCCGGAAAGAATTCCTACAGCCAAAACAGCGGTCAGAACAGCGGCGATGCCGCGGCGGAGCGGGGTGGGATGCACAGTGACTTTCGCGAGTTGGGCTCGGGGTGAATCTAAGATTCGCTCAGGCTATCTGATAATGATTATCAACCGCAAATTCGCACACATCGCGGATGGCTTATATGTGCTTTGCTGGCTGAATGAGTGACGAGGGAATCGCCAAGGCAGCAGAGCTCTTCAAGGCCTTGTCGTCGCCGTCGAGGCTGACGATCTTGCAACTGTTGAGCGCCGAACCGTCGACGGTGAGTGGGCTCGTCTCCGCGACGGGGCTGTCCCAGCCCCTGGTCTCCCAGCACCTAAAGAATCTGCGTGCGGCGAATGTGGTGACGGTGAACCGGGTCGGACGCGAGGCGACGTACGATCTTGCCGACCGCCACATCGCGCACGTGGTCGAGGATGCGATTAGTCATGCCCTCGAGGATCACGGCTAAGCGCATACTCCTCCACGGCCCCATTTCGCCGAACAATTGCGAACCATTCCCAACTGCATAAATACATTGCGATTCGTTTATGCATATGGTTGGCTGGCGGTACGCCAGACCGAAGGAGCACCCGCATGACGACCACTGAGATTCACGCCGAGCACGAAGTCACCGAGCACCAGCACGGTGCGGACTGCGGCCACCAGGCAATCGCGCACGAGGACCACACCGATTACGTCCACGGCACGCACCACCACGCGCTGCACGGCGACCACTACGACGAGCACGAGTCAAAGGCGGAGCACACCCTCGACGCTCACACCCACGGAGCCGACTGCGGTCACGAGACCGTCGACCATGACGACCACACCGACTACGTCCACGACGGCCACAAGCACGCCGAACACGCCGGCCACTACGACGAGCACTAGTCGCAGGCTGCTGCAGGACCGAGAGGTCCGGTCTCGACTCCCATCGACACCGGACCTCTTCCTACGTCTACGCAGCTTTCGAAGCAGGAACGGCTCAAATAAAGAGGCGTCCCAGCGAACTCAACGATCAGGCCACACGGCCGTTATTGGCGATTATGTCAACTCTTCTGCGACGAGGCGCGTTTGGAGGCCAATAGTATTTAGCAGCGCCCGCCTAGGTGAGACTGGCAATCGCGAACGAGCTTCAATTATCGAAGAGAGGTACCTGGCTTTGATGGGAACGAGCTACGACCACTACATCTACGCCGCGCACATGCGCAAGTGGGCGACAGAGAACCGAGTTACAGTACTGCGCCGCGGCGAGAGAAAACCAAGGCTGCTCGATATCGGCAAGGCAGTGGCTGCTGAACGAGGGCTAAACGCCCCGTCAACAGAGGCGGCCTATGGGAAAGTCGAGGACCTCTTCAATCGAGCGCTGCCGAGGCTAATCGATCCGATGAGCAAACCGACCGATCGCGACTGGAAGGCTCTTCGGGAATACGCCGTGCTTGTGCACGACCGCTATCCGGTACTTCGTGGGTTAGCCGCTGACGAGCACGGCCTGTCTGGCGGGAACGCCATGATGGTGCCAAACCCCGCTCATTGGGGAAGCGCAAGCCCGGCGACGAACCCAGTGGCGAGCCTGGCGACATCGATGGACCGTGAGCAGTTAAAGGCAGCCCGGCTGCAACTGCTTCCACTCAGCGCCCAATATCTGCCGCCCATGACCCAGATCTTGCACGTTGGGCCGATGTTGCTCGGTGACGCCGGCATCCACGCGATCACCTTCCATCCGGAGCCCGCTACGGCTCGAGCTTATGTTGCGATGCCACTCACGCCCGGAGCGATGGTTGCATTCGGAGACCAGATAATTAGCGACGAAGAAGGGCTCAATTTGGCGCGCATCCTGAACCTGAAGCTCGCAATGGAATCGACCGTCGTTGTCGACACGCTAGAGGCACCTGTCATCACAGGCATGGTGGCAGAGATGTGGAAGCATCAGGTTGAGCCGAGCGGAGCTGGGCTACCAAACTCGCTTCACCTCTGGAGCCGGATCGAAGATGTCCCGAAACCTCGTTGACGCGGGCTAGAAGTCCTGCGAGATCGTGGCCATTCGGCCAGCGATTCGCTGCCCTACCGCACCTGACTCGCTGCTCTTGTATCGCGCATTGCATCCCAGCGCCCTTGAGTCAACTAACTCCGGTTTTCAGCAATGTGCACTGGAACGCGCCTTCACATCGGCGCGACGCTCACAAATCAGATTGAGAAGGCAAATCGATCCTCGCGCCCCTCTCCTAGATCTGCACTACTCGATCGCCACGCTTCACGAATGACTCTCGGGGTTCCATCTCATTGACAACGAACGCCTCATCGCTTCTCAAGGTCTGGAATCGCTCGCGGTCAGGGGTGCCAGGATCTCCGAAAATGCTCGCACTCAGGCTGTTGTACGGGGACGCTATGCCTCGGGTCGGCGCTCGCCCGGGTACCGTCACCTTCTTGAAGGTGCGGCACACCGCGAGGTGGGGCTGAACAGAGATCACTTCAACCTCGATCTTCGGAATGTCAACCGTGCCAAGAATCTCATCCGTGTCGGGATCTCGGACCTCAGATGGTTCGGGGCTCAGTACTTGAAAATGCATACCCACACTCACGCCCTCAGATGAACCTCGGTTGATTGCCAAGTCGCGCTCTGAAATCAGCTGAGCAACTTTGCCCTCTATCATTTTCATACCTGGCCGTCCTCATCAAGTCGTTCTGACGGCGGCGTCAAGAAGCCGTCAGTCTCCGCCAGCTTGTCCATTTCTTCAACCTTTGCCTTTGCCGAGTCGTTGAACGAAGTCCAATCCTCAACGCTCGCCAGCGTGTCCTGGGCGATGTAATTAAGACGCGCACTTAGGCCCGTTAATGCAGAGCGCATCTGGTTCAGCGGAAGATCCTTCGCGGCCTCAGCTGACGTACTCAGATCCTGCGTGCGGATCGTAAGTGCCACGAGGCGTCGAACTGATGCTTGGGCGTGGCTCGGATCGGGCTTCCCGCTGCTCGAGAACAGGGCAACACTGCCCAGTTGAAGCAGGCCAGCAAGCACCACCAAAACGACGTTCATTTCCGCGGAAGGCGGTTCGTCCCTTCCCGAGGCACTCGCAGTGAAAATAGTCACGCCGAAAGCTAGAGCAAAAAGCAATCCCCCGAGAGTCTTATGGCGCCATCTATTCCAAAATGACTGCAGCTTGGGCGTCGTCATGCCACGACCTTAGCGTCCCGTGGGGAGTCCGGCTTGACCGGTGGCGCCCGTCTCATCAAGATTAGGCGCTCGGATCCCCGCCGAAACGTCCCGGACACGATTGCTCTCATCGTCAGAAGCGACTTCACGAGCGACATGCACCTCCATCCCCTATGGCAGCCACCCCGAGCAACGCGGGCCGGACGCGTGCCGAGACCAATCCCGCTCGGTGGGGCAAATTTCGGTCGGAGAGGAGCGTTCTGGTAAACCATTGACATCCGTCCCGAATATCGATGCAAAGCTCCGTAAAACGACAACAAAACGTGTGAAAAGCGGGACACCGTGCGCCTATTCTGGGACAGGAGCAATTAGGAGCGCTAAAATCGATCACATTTCGGAAGTCATCAAAATATTAGAGGGATCTTTGCGACATGACCCTCGGCAATCCGTTGACTACGCACTGCTACTCGCAGAAAAGCTCGATCGCGAAGGCGCGCTGCGGCAGGCATCACTCCTACGGGCCATCCTTAGCAAAGCGCCAGCGCAATCCGTTTCGACAGCGTCTGCAAAGCTGCCGATGGATGAAGATAGCCGATTGGCCACCGTCGACATATCTAACCCGTCGGGCGATGCAGAAAGCCTGATCCTGTCGAGATATACCGAATCACTCATCGAAGAGTTCCTGGGATCGGTTCGCGCTTTCGACCTTCTCCAATCGAAGGGCGTCCCGGTTTCTAACCGCCTACTCATACACGGACCACCCGGAACAGGGAAGACGTCAATAGCTCGGCGTATTTCGGCTGAGTTGCGACTCCCCCTTATTACAACGCGGAGCGACACGCTCGTCTCATCTCTACTGGGTCAGACCAGTAGGAATATCCGCGAGGTGTTCGACTACGCGAGTCGGACGCCGTGCGTGCTCTTTTTGGATGAGTTCGACGCCCTAGCGAAGAATAGGGCGGATTCGCACGAGATCGGCGAACTCCAGCGGGTAGTTATTGCATTGCTCCAAAACCTGGATGCTCTGCCCGAATCAACTGTCCTCATCGCTGCAACCAATCACGCGCAGCTGCTGGATCCAGCCGTGTGGCGTCGATTCGCACACACGGTCAAAACGGACCTTCCGGGACCCGAAGAGCGACGAAAGCTTTGGGAAGATCGACTCGGCCAGCTCAACATCGTGACCCGGGACGCAATACGGCTCTCCGCGGCAACTGACGGATTATCGGCCGCGGCCATCGAGACGGCAGCCTTCGATATAGCGCGACATGAAGTGCTCTCCCACTCGGAAGCTGTAAGACTTCCTCATGCATTTCGTCGGCTAGCGCGGTTCGTATGGTATGAAGACTACGAGCTGTTCAACGACGAATCTCGCGAAATCAATTTTCTGCGGAATTGGGCGCCGGACGTCTTTACTATTCGAGCTCTGTCTAGCGTTTTTGGCATAGGGACTCGCAAAATTAGTGTGATCGTCGGGGGAGACGAGAATGAACGATCTGAGTCCGATCCTGTTGTTGCCTTACACCCGGCAGGAACTGAGGCCAAAGCCCGGCGGAGGAAAGACACCGGACCCTCTGGTACCGATAACACCCGAATACCGCGCTGAACTCAGCAACCGACTTGATGAGTTGGCTAGCCTGGCGGAGGCACAAGGAGCTACAGCGGAGCGACCAATACCGCTGAAGATCAAACTGAGAGCGAAAGCACTAGCCAAATCAAACAGGCCGTACGACCTGCTCAATGCTCACGCGCTTCCCGTCGTGGCGGTTGACCGCATCGGCGAACTAATCGTGGCTGGCACAGCAGGGCGGATCCGAAGCCTCTCGGCAAGCGTAGCCGCCGCAAGTTCGAAGAAGGACCTTTACGCGATCTCGACGATGGAATCAGTCTCGCCCTGGGAGCTGTCGCGAGACATGTTCCGAGCCGGGAGTGAAGCAGAGGCAGCTTCCGTACTAGATGAGGCGAAAAATTCAGAACGATTGTTGAAGATCACCTTTTTCCCTTGGATGTCCTCAGCCTTGGCAGCGAATCAGGCTAGAGCAATAGCGGCACCGTCTTCCGGGACGCCGCTAACGGGTGTGGAAATCGCATCAATGTATCTGACCGGCACAGAACTAGTGATTCGATCGGCACGGGTTTCCTCGACGCGACCATTGGCCTACGTTGAGCCTTCAGCGTCCACACATTGGAAGACCTCGCCGCCATCCCCGGGATTCGGACAATTTCTATTGCCCAGATTTATGAGTCTCGCGTTGACAGTGAGCCCCAGTTTTATGCACCTATCCGCGAACTCGACCTCTCTGAAGTCCGTTCAGCCGACAATCGTCTGCCTGTCGTGGGGGTCCTAGACACGGGGGTGAGTGGCGACATCCTGGAGCCGCGGGTCGTCGACCGCGTCAACTACGACGTGGGCCGGCAGCTCGATGAGGGGCACGGGACTTTCGTTGCTGGGCTGATTGCAGATCCGCATGCCTTTAACGACACAAGCGACGACTACCCCGAGGACGCCGCGCAAATCTTCGACGCGCAGGTCATGCCGGGCGTCGGCATCTCGGAGGCGTTCCTCCAGGAGCGCGTTCTTGAGGTGCTTGATAGCAAATCCGCAGAAGGCATCAATGTCTGGAACTGCTCATTCGGCTCACGTCGGACTGGGATCCCGGACTATGGCACTTTCGCCCAAGAACTTGACTCTATTTCTGTCGAAAAAAATGTGCTTTTCGTCGTTGCAGCAGGCAATTACACCTCCGCACCAAGTCGGGGCTGGCCGCCTGCATCCGGCGTCGAGTTCGAGGATCGCATCAGCAGCCCTTCCGAATCTGTGCGATCTCTTACGACGGGTGCCCGAGCCCATAAGGGCGGGCTTGTCGGCATAGGGTCCCCCTCCTCGTACACGCAGCGGGGCCCGAATTTTGCGGCGCACGTCAAGCCGGAGGTGTGTCACTGGGCGGGAGATTTCGGACCTGACGGAACGCTTGCGGGGTTCGGCGTGCAGTCGGTCGTGCCTACCGGTCATTTGGCCGAATCCGTTGGGACTTCGTTCGCTGCTCCCGTTGTGAGCACAATCGCCGCGAACACGTGGCAAACATTGGAACTCAGCAACGCTGTTAGCTCCGTGCGGCCTGAACTCGTGAAAGGGCTGCTAATTCATTCCGCGTCCGTGAACGATTCTTCGACCGAAGCCTCTCATCGCGATTACTACGGGTGGGGTGTGCCTAAGGGCTCATCGGACATTCTCGGTAACGATGCCGAAACATTTACTACAGTGCACGAAGTCGTTCTGACTCCTGGCAGCAATTGGTACAAAGACCCGTTCCCAGTGCCAGCTTGCCTCTTGACTGACGAGAACAAGTTTCAAGGTGAAGTGATTTTGACCCTGTCCTACGCTCCCCCAATCGATCCTGCCTTCGGCGCGGAAGCAGTTCGGTACGAAGTCGCCGGGTCGTTCGGGTCATTCAGGCAGAACAAGAAGGGCGCATTTGCTTTCAATTCGATTACCCCAGGAGAGAAGGCTCCGGCCGATCTGTGGGAAGCAAATCAAATTGCTGAGGGAAAGTGGGCTCCGACTAAGACGTATCGTGCGCGATATCCGGAGGGCGCCGCAGGTGGCCAGTGGGCTCTCCGCCTGTCGCTGACCGAACGTGTTTCGAACGAGATCAAGCGCGAGCAGCTCGTGTACGCAATAATCACCTTCCGCGCCTTGGACCAAGGAAGACCGGTTTACCAGAATGGGATTGAGGCAATTCAACGGCTTGGCTACGAAAACCGGGAAATGATCCGGACCGATCGACTTCGGGTGTAGGAAAGGCGCACCGGAGCAATTTTTGCTCGATGGTCAGCAGATCGGTCGTCGATCAGGTTCCGTGTGGACCACGCCACCTTTTCAATATGTACTTGCGCGTCTCGCAACCGACGGTTGCTGCTCAAAGTCGACTATTCACTTGCGAGACATAGTTGCGAGGAATCCTGAACCCCAATGTACGGCTTTCCATTGCGACGGGACCCGTGATCACCGAGACGCCTCGTAACCCATGGGATAAGAGACAGGCGCCATGTCGCGTATGAGGCGCGCGCGGACACCTTCATCGGGCGGACCTTACGGGAATCGACGGCCCGGCGATTGTTCGGTGGCAAAGCCGTCTGCATGCGTCTCGGCGGACGCCCCAACTTCGGGCACCGACAGAGAGAGCCGCGGATTTTCCGGGCATCCCAATTGGCACCTGATGGACGACCGGCTAACTTGCATGCTGTGGGCGTGGCGCCGAGGGCGTCGCTGCGGCAGTAGGAGTCTCCGAGCATGCAGCAAGTGATCACCGTGCCCGGCTGGCCAGACCAGAGGAACTCGTGATGATTGACGTGTCTAACTAGTTAGCCATACAATCTAGCCATGAGTAGAGAGTATGCAGAGGCCACCGAGTGGCCCAGCGACTGGCTGCGAGCAGCACTTGGACTCGCAGCTTTGCGGACGCTGGAAAACGGGCCGTCGTACGGGTATGCGATCATCGCCAAGCTCGCCGATGCCGGTTTCGGAACTATCAAAGGCGGAACTCTCTACCCGCTGCTTTCACGGTTCGAACAAGCGAGCCTGATCTCCACCGAATGGCGTCCCGGCAAAGCCGGTCCCGGACGCAAATATTTCACTCTCACTGACACCGGACGCAGCATCCTCGACCATCAGCGCCGCGACTGGGCCAATTTCAGCCATGTCGTCACCGAACACCTCACCCCTAGAAAGGGCACTCAGTCATGACCGAGACCACCCAACACGTGCACCAAGTCTGGATCGGCGAGTTCACCAACGAGCTGCAGCTGCGTCATGTCGATGACCAACAGATCAAAGATGCTGTCTTGTCTGTGCGGGAGCACCTCGCCGACAGCGGTGATGATCCGCGGACAGCATTCGGCCATGCCCGCGACTACGCTGCGTCGCTCAGCCTGCCCACGCGGGACGAGGGTTTCAGCCGCGCGGGCTTATTGACGGCTATCATCCTCGCGGTCGCTTCATTCCTCACCTTTGGGATCACTGTCACCCGCTGGGTCGGCGGCGACGACACTCTGGCCGTGATCTTCTGGACGATCGTAGGCGCGACCGTTCTGCTGGCGGCATCGGTCTGGCTGACCGTCGGCATCGCCAGGCATGTCGTCGACGCCGCAATCCGGGAACGCTTTTCCGGAACCGAAGCAGGAAAGTGGAGCCGCTGGGCTCCTCTTGCCATCGCCATCCCCTGGACGTTCCCAATCTTCGCCGCCATTGTCTTCACGGCCAGCGTGCTTCGCGGCTAACCACAGACGGACGTACAACGCGAAGCCAAGAAGCCAGAGCTATTTTAACGGCACAACTCACCAGGTTTGCCAGCTTAGGAGCTCGGTCGACTGGGGTGTCAGCAGCGTGGTCCCACGGCTAGTCCCAATGAAGGTTTCCTTTACGGCACACCCGGTATTGCCACCCCCCATAACCAACTGGTGTAGACCGATGCTCAAGCGAACCGCCATGACCATCCAGCGTGTCTCGTAACCTACGTGTGTCGCAACCCATGAGATGCGAGTGGCGCCTTCCCTCCTCATACGCTCGCAGAAATACAAAATTCTGCGTGATTCCCATGCTCGAGCTGGCCGCCCTCGACATCGACATTGGTCAAAATCCGGCCCAACCACTTGGGTATCCACCATCCCGCTTTGCCCAGCAGAGTCATGATTGCCGGAACGAGCTGGTGTTTCGCCGAGATTCAGCGCTCGAGGCGCGGGGTGCGGATGCCGAGCCGCCGGGCTTCCCGCAGCGTGTCGTCGATCACGGCGCGTTCTTCCGGAGTGTCGGGATCGGTGTGGGCCTCGAGACTTCGCCGCGCGATCGGGATCAGCCGCGACGCCACCCCGAGCGCGACGGCCACGAGGAGGGGACGCCGAAGGGGTAGGAGCGCGCCGCCGTGTCGGCTGAGATCGACGTCTCTGGCCTCGAGAAGGGGGAGCAACTCGCGAGATGTCAGGAACGCCTCGCGCAGGGCGCGACGGTCTCCAATCATGTTCGCCAGAGACCCGCTGCGTATGGCCTGAGTGAACATGCCGGCGTCCGCGACGAAGTGGATCCACAGCCACCCCCGCATGTCCGTCTCCTGTCTCACGGCGAGACCTGCCTCCCGGAAGGTGGACATCACCGTCTGTTCCCGAGCGCTCGGCGAGACGTCCGCAGTGCCGATGACCACCGAGGGCAGCAGTGCGCCCCAGAGCCTGCCGTCCTGGAGAAAACCGCCGCCTGCCTGCGGGAAACCGAACACCACTCGATCGGCCGGAAGCGGCGCGACCGCGGTGAGCGGCTCCTTCCACACATTGCCGAACACCAGCACGGTCGCCTCGCCGATTCGAGGAGCCAAGAATGCGGATGCCTCGGCGAGGCGATGATGCCCGACGCTGAGCACAACCAGATCGAAGCCGTCGCCCGGATCCATCGACTCTCGCAACGACGTTCGGTACGTCTGACGAACACGACGGCCGAACGGCTTTCTGCGTGCGTCGATCCAATCCAACTGAACCTCGTCGCCGTACTCTGCAGCGCGTCCCGGACGTACGTAGAACTCGACGTCATGGCCGGCGACCTCTAGAACTTGGCCGTAGATCGTGGCGATCACTCCGCGCCCGAACATCAGAATGCGCATTGTCTGCTCCTTCGGTAAGATGGAGATTGTCTCCATCTAACACGATATGGAGATCATCTCCATTTGTCAAAGAGGAGCATTAGGTGCCTGGAGAACGAGCACTGCGAGCTGACGCCCGCCGCAACCGCGATGCGATCGTCGCCGCCGCGCGGGACGTGTTCGATCGGGACGAACAGTTGCGCTTCGATGACTTCGCGGCGCGCGCCGGTGTGGGCGTGGGCACCCTTTATCGCCACTTCCCCACGCGGGAAGACCTGGCCGCGGCTGTGTATGAAGGCGAGGTGGCTGCACTCTGCGACCAAGCCCACGATCCAGCACGGTCTGCCGGCGAGAACCTCGAGGTCTTTCTGCGCGGGTTCGTCAACTACGTGCTGTCTCACACAGGTCTCGCCCGCACGCTCGCATCAGTCGCAAACCCGGCAGTGCTGGCTAACGGCGGAATCGAACTCGAGCGCACCGTCACCGAGCTTGTAACTCGAGCGGTCGAGGACGGCGCCATCCGCGCCGACGTTGTCGTCGGGGCCATGATGATCGTCTTGCACGGCATTGCATCCGCACACCACCGGCCGCTTTGGCCAGAGGAATCGCATGCAGCCGTAGATCTCCTGCTCGCTGGTCTCAAAGCGGTCTGACTTTTCGCTCAGACCCGTCTCGCTTATCCCGACGACCCAAGCGCGCGGAGCTATTTTATGCCGGTACGCCATTGCCCAAGCGGGGGTTGTCACGCTGGGGTCTGGAACATTGATCCCACGGTCGGCCGGAATCGCGAACCGCGAGCCCCGAGCACGACGAGTACTGCAGTTCGCTATTCCACGCATCAACTCGCTGTTAGCGCTCGCTCGGCTGAGCTTGAGGAGACGGCTCGCAACCCATAGGTTGCGACACACAAAGATGCGGTGCGAATGACGCACGCGGGATTCTATTGATCGAAGCAACTCCGTCTTTCTGGGTGGTTCGACATGTATCTCGCTTCTTCATCAGCAGCAGGCGTCAGGTTTCTGGCTTCGGTGCGAGACGGCCACGGTCTCAAACCCTCCGCCCGCCACGCCGGCATCGATAAAGAAGTCGGCTACCGCTGGCTGCGCGAGAAGTACCTGCAGCTGCGCCGGGAAGGAAACACGCCCGCCGAGACGACTGTGAAGCTCGGGTTCACCTCATCTCGAGTTCTGGCCTGGGAAGCCGACGTCGGAAGGGTCACCGACCGCCATCACCTCCGGGTCGGCGTCGCCGAGGAGGCCAGCTTCTGGCTCGCGTTCGATCGCGGCGACAGCCCGGATTTGGCGGCTCACGCCGCCGGGGTGAGCCGCTCGACCGCTTATCGCTGGTTGCAAAAACGCTTCGACAGACTCCGCCACGCAGGGGTCACCGCTCGCCGGTGCCAGGCGCGTTTGCGGCTGACCGACCGTTCCGTTCGATCCTTCGAAAACTTACGACTGGCGCGTCGACGAACCGAGCAGAACGCTGCCACCGCGGCGCAGCATGCCGCGGCGCTCTCCTCGGGCCGCCATGCGGACCAGCTGCTCGGCACGGTGCCGTCCGTGGCTCAGCAACGGCGCGCGGAGCGGGCGGACACGTATTGGCAACTGATGCGTGACGGGGTGAGCAACGCGGAAGCCTGCAGACTTCTCGGCATGTCCAGACGAGCCGGCACCCAGTTGCGCAAAGCCAGCAACTTCCAAATCCCATCCCTCAAACAACGATCCGAGACCAGCGGCCGCTACTTGGAAGCACGCGAGCGACTACAGATCGCGGACCTACTGCGGCTCGGGCACTCGATGCGCCGCATTGCCGCCGAGCTGGGCCGCCACCCGTCCACCATCAGCCGGGAGCTGCGCCGCCACCGGGACAGCGAGGGCCTCTACCTGCCGCGCACGGCCGACCACGACGCCCGGCGGCAGCGGGCCCGGCCGAAGCTCTTCAAGCTCGCGAACCCCCGGCTGCGCACACTGGTGCAGCGCAAACTGAATCGATTTTGGTCGCCGGATGAAATCTGCGGCTGGATGCGGAGGACCTACCCCGAGGATCCGATGATGCGACTCTCCCCGGAAACCATCTACCGGGCGCTGCTCCTGCGCGAGCACGGCGGCCTCCACAAGCGCTACGCCAGCAAGTTGCGCACTGGCCGACGGATCCGCAAGACCCGCTGGCGCACCCGCACGGGGCAGGGCTCTCGGATCCGCAACATGACCATGATCGACCAACGGCCCGCCGAAGTTGAAACCCGCTTGGAAGCCGGCCACTGGGAAGGCGATCTCATCGTCGGTGTCGGATCCGTCTCAGCGATGATGACCCTGCGAGAACGCAAAACCCAGTACGGCATCATCGTGAACCTCCCGCTGGACCACACCGCCGCAAGCGTCAACGCCGCGGCCACCGCCGCATTCGCGAACCTGCCGCCGCACCTGAAACGAACCCTCACTTGGGACCAAGGCGTCGAGATGGCCCGGCACGAGGAACTGACCAAGACAACCGGCGTCCCGGTCTACTTCGCCGAACGCTCCAGCCCCTGGCAGCGCGGCGCGAACGAGAACTTCAACGGACTCGCCCGGCAATACTTCCCCAAAGGCACCAACCTCGCCCTGCACAGCGAGAAGCACGTCGCCCACGTGCAGCGCGAACTCAACGAACGGCCCCGGAAAAACCTCGGCTACGACACCCCAGCCGCCCGGCTCAAAGCCGAACACAACACGCCCATGACCACGCTGCGCTAGCCTCAACCCAGCGGGGCAGAAAGCCCTGCAATTCACGTATCTGTTGCGTCGACCGCTAGAAACCGCCGCGCCCTCGGGGGCGCTTTCACCGGGCGGGGTAAACGGGCGTCGTCGCGACATCGTCGGTCATCTGCGACCGACCGGGCGAATCGCGGCCGCATGGCGACCCCTTACCGGGACGCATTCTCCTGATCGGAGGTCATTCGAGTTTTGCGACGCCTGCAGAGACATTCGCCTGCGTGGAGATGAAGCGTCGCTGGTACTCACGCGGTGCCATTGCGAGTCGATGCGAGAACGCTCGACGAAGGTTCTCTCGATTTTTGAATCCAGCCTGGGTGGCGGTGTCGCCCACGGTATGACCCGCAGCGAGCAACGCTTTCGCCTCATCGAACCGGATTTCTTCCACGTACTTTGCTGGGGTGGTGTCAAGCTCGTCACCGAATAGCCGATTCAGTTGTCTAGGACTGATACGGGCGTGGTCTGCGAGAACGGTTACCGAGTAGTCACGTGTGAGATCCTCTCTGATCCAGTCGACGACGCCCCGGAGAAGTGACGTTCGCGGGGCCGCCCCCTGCAGCGAATACGAGAACTGCGATTGGCCGCCGGGGCGCTGCATGTAGACGACGAGCGAGCGGGCAACGTTTCGGGCCAGCTCGGGCCCGTGGTCCTCTTCGACCAGCGCGAGTGCCAGGTCGATACCTGCGGAGACCCCCGCGGAGGTGTAAACGTCTCGGTCTTTGACGTAGATCAGATCCGGTTGGACGTCGATGCGGGGATACCGGTCGGCGAGGGTGTGTGCGTGCCGCCAATGGGTCGTAGCTCGGCGGCCACTGAGAAGCCCCGCATCGGCGAGGACGAAGGCTCCGGTGCAGATGGACGCCATCCTCCGGGTCCTCTGGCTCAGCACGATCGTCGCTTCCCTCAAGTCCGGCTGCACATCGTGAGCCGGGAAGATGTCGCCGCCGCTGACGAGAACGGTATCGAAACTGCCTGCGGTGAAAGCGGAGCCGGCTACGGGGAAGACAACCCCGATCGAGGTCGTGACGGGTGATCCATCTGGCGAGACGATCGCGATCTCGTAGTTCGCGCCGAAGCGGTTCGCTTCGGCGAAAACCTCGGCTGGGCCGCTGACATCGAGAAGCTTCGTTCCATCGAAGACCAGCACGGCAATGCGGCGCTTGACCTGCTCGGTCCTATCGTCGTGCCGGCTCATCCGCGCCACCTCTTCCCTCTTGGAGGTTACGGCCTCGCGCACGAGGCACGCGGCAGGAGGACTGCCAACGACACCTCACATCCGGACGCGTTCACCGCGTACCGGACCCGTCAGGGTGTCTACGGCCGTACGTTCAAGGCCTTGAGAGCAAGGAGCACGGAATGTCACCCACGACCGCACAGTCCCCGGACAGCACCAGCGAGCCGAGAACAAACCACGCCGAGAGGACGACCCCTGACAACGGTGATGCTGGTTTCGTCGCCTCCGACCGGTTGATCGCCAACCTCCAGGAGGTCGTGGTCGATCTCATCGAGCTGCACCTCCAGGCCAAGCAGGCGCACTGGAACGTGGTCGGCACGGGTTTCCGCAGCATCCACCTGCACCTGGACGGAATCGCCGACGAGGCCCGCGCGTTCAGCGACACCATCGCCGAGCGGATGCGCGCACTACAGGGCACCCCTGACGGTCGAAGCGACACCGTCGCGGCGACCACGACCCTGCACATCTACCCTGCTGGAGAACAGTCCACCGCGGACACCGCTGACCTTATGGCCCGGCGCCTCGACCGAGTCGTGCGCACCATCCGCTCCGTGCATGACGCTGTCGACGCCGAAGACCCGACCAGTACCGACATCCTTCACACAATCATCGAGGCGCTCGACAAGCACGCCTGGATGATCAGCGCGGAAACCCGCACCCCTATGCCGCTCATCTGAACCGTCAAAGCACTGTTCGTCACAATTCAAGGAGAAGCATCATGACTCAGATCATCGCCGGCATCACCATCCCGGACAGTGCGGCCGCCCTGGAAGCCGCCGACATCATCCGCACCGAAACCGGGGAGATGCTCTATAACCACTCCAACCGAGTATTCCTCTTCGGCGCACTCGAAGGGCGCGCACGCGGTCTGCAACCTGACCTCGAGCAGCTTTACATCGCTGCCCTGTTCCACGACATCGGACTGACCGCCCGGTTCAAGACCAGCCGCCAACGATTCGAGATGGACGGCGCCGACACCGCCCGAGACTTCCTCCTCAGTCATGGCCATTCTCACGACAACGCGCAGAACGCATGGCTCGCGATCGCCCTCCACACCACCCCGGCGATCCCGACCGCGCTATCTCCGGAGATCGCTCTAGTGACCGCTGGGGTCGAAACCGACGTCCTCGGCCTGCACCTAGATGAGATCGACCTGGCACACCGGCAGGCAGTTGTCAACGCGTTCCCGCGGCCCGAGTTCAAGAACAGTATCCTCGTGGCCTTCAACGACGGGATGAAGCACCGACCCGATTCGACGTTCGGCACCATGAACGACGACATCCTCGCCCACTTCAACCCCGGGTTCCGCCGTGAGAACTTCGTGCAGATCATCCAGAACAACGACTGGACCTCGTGACATGAGACCCTCCCACGTCATCATCCCGGCCACTTCTGGTGTGCGCGGTGTGTCAAATAGGCACTTACCGGGAGCGGGCCGCAGCCTTATCGATCACGGCGGACACCGCGAACACGAGCGTGTCGCGATGTTCCTTCAAACGCGACTCGGGATCTTCGCCAATCGATCGAACTACGTCGCTGGTCATCGTCCACGCCTGCGCCATCGCGAGGGCGAGCATGAAGATGTCCATGCCGGTGGACGCGTCAACGCCCAGCTGATGCGCGAGCGCTTCGGCTTTCGAGATATGCGAGTACGCCTGCAGCCCGGTCGTCTCAGGGCGCTCGAGGGCTTTCCATTGGTGTAGCCGAGCTAGCTGGACATTGTGGACTAAATGGTCGAATAGATCGCCGATGTAGTCCGCGAACTTGTCCGGGGTGTACGCGACCTGGTCTCCGAGGATACCGAGACGGTTCTCGAGAACGGCGTCGAACAGTCCCTCCTTGGACCCGAAATATAGATAGATCGCTTGCTTGTTCGCGCCGGCCGCAGTCGCAATGCTCGCTACCCGCGCGCCGGCGAAGCCGCGCTCCGCGAACTCGGAGTATGCCGCATCCAGAAGCCGGGCCCGTGTTGCAGATGAGTCGTATGCCATACCAAAAATAGTAAATCAAACGTCCGGTTGACACGGGGTGCGACACGGCCTACATTCAATAAACCAACCGATTGAATTACGTTCCGAGCTAGGAGAAAAACATGACCACGTGGCTCATCACAGGCGCATCGTCAGGGATCGGACGAGCCGTCGCGACCAAGCTGCTGGCAAAGGGCCACCGTGTCGCAGCGTTCGCACGCGATCCCCGGGCAATGGACGAACTCGCGACCGCCTACCCCGAACTCCTCTGGACCGCCAAGGTCGATATAACCGACACGCTCGAGCTACGCCTCGCCACCGACCGGGCCTTCGCCGAGCTGGGACACATCGACGTGCTGTTCTCGAACGCCGGATCGGGCGCGTTCGGAGCGGCCGAGGAAGTGGCCGATGCCGTGATCGAGCAGCAGATCGCGCTCAACATGATCGCGCCGATCCAGCTGATCCGCTCGGCCCTCCCGCACCTACGCGCTCAAGGCGGCGGGCGGATAATCCAGATGTCCACCATGGGCGGGCAGCTCACGACCACCGGCGGCAGCATGTACCACGCATCCAAGTGGGGCATCGAAGGATTTACCGAAGCGCTCATGGGCGAGGTTGCCGCGTTCGGCATCGCCGTCACCCTGGTCGAGCCCGGGAACGTACGGACACCCTTCGGAGCAGCTCTCAGCATCGCGCCCCCAATAGACGCATACGCAGAGACCCCGGTCGGTCAGGTACGCAAGTACATCGAGGCCGCCGGCGGCAATCTCACCGCCTACGCCCCAGGCGACCCAGGACTGGTCGCTGACGCGATCATCGCAGTCGCAGCTCAGACTCCCACCCCGCGTCGCCTGGCGCTGGGAAGCGACGCTTTCGACGGCATCCGTGCAGCACTTGTGTCCCGCCTCGCCGAACTCGACGAGATGAGAACCGTTTCCACAAGCACGGACTTCCCCGCCGGCACCTGAACCGGACTCGCTAGCAAGACCTCACACATCCCACTGCACGTCCACACCACACAAGGAGAGACATCATGGCCACAACGACAGCTGCAACCGTCGCCCGCGAATTCTGGGAAAGCTGGGGGCGCGGAGACCTCGAACGAACATGGGCTGAATACGTCCATCCCGACATCGTCGTCCACCCTTCCTCCGGCTACGAATTCAACCGGCAGACCTGGCTCCAGGCCGAGCAGGCCCTACATGCCGCATTCACGGACATCGAGGTCGAGGTGCTCGCGCAGATCGAGGACGGAGACATGGTCGCCACCCGCTTCGCTGTCACCGGCCGCCAGACCGGGGAGTTCTTCGGCGTCCCGTCAACCGGGAAGTTCGCAACTCTCACCGGCACGATCTTCGACCGCGTCCAGGACGGCAAGCTCGCCGAGCACTGGGCCGAAATCGGCGTCTCTCAGTTCCTCCCGCAACTCGCCGCCTGACTCCCGCACCTCACCTCTGAAAGCGTAGGAAAACAGCATGAACACATTGCACACCGACGAACTCGTCGGCGAGTCCGACTACACGGCGCTGACGCGTCTCGCGCTGGAAGTCGCCTGGCGGGTGGACAGCGGAGAGGCCGCAAGCCTCACGGATCTCTTCACTGAAGACGGATCGATCGCGACCCTCGGAGAGCCCAGCGTCGGACAGGACGCGATCCGCGCCTGGGGACAGATGATGGAGACCAACAGCCCGATCCCCGGGGTCCGCCACGTACTCACGAACTTCCGATTCGTCGCCGACGGCAGTGACCGGGCGGTGGGCACTATGTACGTGACTGCGTATCTGGCCGGCACCCGGGAGAGGGACCAGACCACCCCCTTCGCCATGGGCCGCGGAACCGACCACTACCGTCGGACAGCAACCGGGTGGAAGGTCACATCCCGCATCTTCGAACCGTATTTCCTGCGCGAATAGGGACGAACGCCCCGCGAAGCCGCGGCATCGCGACCCGTCCTGCGATCGACACACGCTGCGGGCGAAATCTCGCAGCCCAACAACGTCACTCTAGAACGGGGTGCGGGCCGAATCCGGCCAAATCACAACAACAGGAGGAATCATGTCAGTCATCACCGTCGGCACCGAGAACAGCACGTCGATCGACCTGTACTACGAAGACCACGGGTCCGGCCAGCCGGTCGTCCTCATTCACGGCTATCCCCTCAGCGGCGCATCGTGGGCGCCGCAGACGCGCGCCCTCCTCGACGCCGGGTACCGGGTGATCACCTACGACCGCCGCGGGTTCGGTAAGTCGAGCCAGCCCAGCGAAGGCTACAACTACGACACCTTTGCCTCCGACCTCAACATCGTGCTCAACACGCTCGACCTGAACGACGTGCTCCTCGTCGGCTTCTCGATGGGCACCGGCGAAGTCGGACGCTACACGGCGACGTACGGCACCGACCGCCTCGCGAAGATCGCCTTCCTCGCACCCATCGAGCCGTTCCTCCTGAAGACCGACGACAACCCGACCGGCCTCCCCCAAGAGGTCTTCGACGGAATCGTCGCCGGCGCCAAGGCCGACCCGTACGCGTTCTACACGTCGTTCTACAAGGACTTCTACAACCTCGACGAGAACCTCGGCACCCGCGTGAGCCCCGAGGTCGTGACCGCCAGCTGGAATGTCGCGACCGGCGGCTCGCTCATCGCCGCCTACGCGGTGGTGCCGGCGTGGCACGAGGACTTCCGCGAAGACATCAAGAAGATTCGCGCGAGCGGCATCCGAAGCCTGATCATGCAGGGAACTCTCGACCGCAACCTCCCCATCGATTCCACCGGGCGCCCCTTCCACAAGGCGTTCCCTGAAAGCGACTACGTCGAAATCGAAGGCGGCCCTCACGGCTTCGGCTGGAGCCACGCCGACGAGGTCAACGAGAACCTGCTCCGCTTCCTCAAGAGCTGACAGTGCGGTGTCCCGCCGCGCTGGACACGGCGGGACACGGTGCGCACACCGACGATTCCAAGGAGAACGGCACAATGGGCAACGAGCCGAGAACAATGCGGGTGCGAGGCAGCGTCCCCGAGGCGATATCTCGTCTCCACCAGCTGCTCGCAGACCGCGGAATAGAAGTGCTCGCGAGCATCGATCACGCCGCCGGAGCACGCGCGGCCGGCCTGGAGCTGGCAGACGAAGTGGTCGTATTCTTCGGAAACCCAGCAATCGGAACCGGAGTGTTGCAGGACGACCCGAAAGCCGGCATCGACCTACCGCTCAAAATAGTTCTCTGGGACGACAACGGAACGACCTACGCCGCCTACCGCGATCCGCAAGAGCTCACCGACGACTTCGACCTCGTCGACCACCGCGCCGTCCCCGCGAAGCTGAGCAAGTTCATGACAGCGCTCACGTTCGATCTGCGCGCCGAGAAGTGACCGCCATGGACGCTGACGCCATCCGATCCGCTTTCTTGACCCTCATGGAGAGAACGGGACACGAGCGGATCCCACGGTCGAGCCTCATCCCTTCGGACCCGACCACCCTGTTCACCGGCAGCGGCATGCAGGCACTCCTCCCCCATCTGCTAGGAGCGCCCCACCCGAGAGGCACCAGGCTCACCGACAGCCAGCCCTGCCTCCGCGCCCAAGACATCGCCGAGGTCGGCGACAACCGGCACACGACATTCTTCGAGATGCTGGGCAACTGGAGCCTCGGCGACTACTTCAAAAAGCATCAGATAGAAACTTTCTTCCGGTTCCTCACCGACATCGTAGGTCTCGACCCCCGCCGGCTCTACGTCACATGCTTCATCGGCGACCGCGACAACAACCTTCCCCGCGACGACGAGGCGGCCTCCATCTGGAAAGAAGCGTTCGCCTCGAAAGGAATTGACGCGGGGATAGCCGAGATCGGGTCCGCGGCAGCTGGCGATCGGCGAGGAATCGCGGACGGTGAACGCATCTTCTTCTACGATTCCGACGAGAACTGGTGGAGCCGCGGCGGGGACCTTTCGTCGACTCCCGCAGGGGACCCTTGCGGGCCCGACAGCGAAGTCTTCTACGACTTCGGTCCGGAGCATCACGATGCGAGCTACGGACTCCCCCACCCGGCGAGCGACGGAGGCCGGTTCCTCGAAATCGGCAACCAGGTCTTCATGCAATACCAGCGCGAGAAGGACGGTACCTTCTCCCCGCTGGGAAAGCGCAACGTGGACTTCGGCGGCGGGCTGGAGCGCATTGCCGCCGCCGCCCTCGGTGTTCCCGACGTCTATGGCGTCAGCCTGCTGGCGCCGTTGATCAGAACCGTAGAAGACCTCTCCGACACCCCTTACGGAAGCCGCCCCGGACCGATGCGCATTGTCGTCGACCACGTGCGCGGAGCGTACTTCTTGGCCGTCGACGGTGTCCGGCCGGGCAACAAGGCGCAAGGGTATGTGATGCGCAGACTGATACGTCGCGCAATCACAACGGCAAAGACGATAGGGCTGCACGACGAGTTTTTCGCCCCGCTCGTGATGCAACTCGCCGTCATCTACGCGGAGGCTTACCCCGAAACGGCGGCGCGCGGCGAGGAGGTCCTCGCTATCCTGCTGCGGGAGGAGCAGGCATTCCACCGCACCCTCGACAGCGGTCTGCATGCGCTCCGCCGGTTCCAGGGTAGAACGCTCAGCGGAGAAGACGTCTTCACTCTCTCCGACACCTTCGGATTTCCGCAAGAGATAACTATCGAGGAATCAAACAGGCTGGGGATCGCCGTTTCGAAGGGCTGGGAAACCGACTACCAGCGTCGCCTACTGGATCAGCAGGAACGATCACGCGGATCATCGAACCTCGGCGCGAACACCACGCCTAGCTAACGGCGCAAAAGTGGGCGACACCGCCCACCGTCAAGAGACGAAGTTAAAGAACGACTATGAAGCGCATCGGCATTATCGGCAGTGGAGACATTGGCGGCAGGATCGCTCGCCTAGCGGTCGCCGCCGGCTACGAAGTGCTCATTGCCAACTCGCGAGGGCCCGCGTCACTTCAGGGGCTTATCGACGAGTTGGGGCCGCAGGCCCGTTCAGGTGACGTTCGTGAAGCGGCCGAATTCGGTGAGATACCGGTCCTCGCCATACCTCTTGGCGCATACCCCGCATTGCCCGAAGGCGTTCTCGCAGGGAAAGCCATCCTCTCAACGGGCAACTACTACCTGGGGCGTGACGGACGCATTCCCCAGCTCGACGCGCTCGAGCTGACGACCGCCGAGCTCGAGCAACTTCTGCCCGGCTCCGTCGTCGTGAAGGCATTCAACAACATCTTCTCTCACCACATCCCCGCCCTGGCCGCTCCCGTTCCGAGAACCGCCCTCGCGATCTTCGGGGACGATGAAAAAGCCAAGGCCGGTATCTCGACCATCGTCGACGAGCTCGACTTCGAACCCCTCGACGCAGGTACGCTGGCCGAGTCTTGGCGAACCGAACCCGAATCAGGGGCGTACACCCCGATCTACGCGGCCGACCTCGCGATCACCGAGCTAGGGATTACCTCACCGCACTGGGTGCGTGCACCGGTCACCGGTGACCAACTCCGTCAGCTCGTCGCCAGGTCTCAAAGAGCGGACGTTGCAGCCCTCGAGTTCTAGTCATTCCCAGAATTCGGTTCCGCCGACGCGAGTCCGCGAATGCGGAGCAGCGAGAGCAAAATTTGCGTCTCCCTGAACATGGCTTCAGGCGCCCGTAAGCCGGTTCGCCCACGGGAACGTATCGGCACGTCTAGGACCCAAACCAGATTGCCCGTATGCGGATCGGCTTACGGGCAGCTGGCTAGAGTTAGAGCACCGCAAGCGCCCGGCTACCGCGCATCGAACTTGCCGCATCACCAAGCGGACAACGCGAGACAACTCGCTGCCTATCCGGTGACAACACTGCGAGAGTCTGCACGAGAGCCGAGCCTGATCGATCGGGCACTAGGCGTCTTGAGTATTCGGCCACCATCAAGTGCTAACCCGAAGCGAGACGTCCCCAACTACCGGGATGCGGTCTTTCGCGGAATTCCGCGGTTTCGTACCGGGTCTTTTCCGAGATAGGAGTCGATTTTCCGAACTACGATGGCACGCCACAAGTGCCCCCGGCAGGATTCGAACCTGCGACCAAGACATTAGAAGGGTCCTGCTCTATCCCCTGAGCTACGGAGGCGCGCTTCTACGATAGCGCAGCGGTGCGCGGTCAGACGGCCTTGGCCAGCGCCGTCAGCACCTGGTTGACGGTGGGAACGCCCTCCGCCCGGAAGACCTCCGTGCCGTCCGCCGACGCGACCACGATGGTCGGGGTCGAGCGGATGCCCGCCTTCTCGGCCTGGGCGGTGTCGCGAGCGACATCCAGCTCGGCGATCTTCACGTCGGGCAGCAGCATCGCCACCTGTTTGAGCACGCCCCTGGTCTGGATGCAGGGGTCGCAGAACGACGAGGAGAAGAAGAGAAGGTTCACGGGAGGGTCAACCGGGGCGGCGGGGAAAGAATTCCTACTGGTCGGCGAGGCGGTCTTCGGGGTCCTCGAGCGCCTCGCTGGCCGCGGTGTCCCAGGTGTAGTGCACCTGTACCTGGCCGCCGACGTTCTTCGCCACGGCGTCGCCGTAGACGACCTGCGACTCCTTGCCGTCGAGAGAGACGAGAACCGTCACCTCGGTGTCGTAGCTGCCGTCGGTGCTGACGCGGGTGTCGGTCTGGCCGTCGTAGGGTCCGCCCGTGTAAAAGACGATGTACTCGTCGCCGCGCGAAAGCGTTACCTCGTTGTTTGTCATGAGACAGGTCTACCAGACGCCGAGCAGGGCGATTATTCCTGCTAGGGCGGATGCCGCGCCCAGCGTGAGCGCGACGGCAACGATGACGAGATGCACAGTGAAGAAGGCGGTGGCCTTCCCCGACGCGTCGCGGGCGCGCGGATCGCGGGCCACCCGGCGGAAGAAGGTGGGCCACACGGCGACGTTGAACACGCCGTTGAGGATGAGCAGTACTGACAGGGTCACGGTCATGGTCCTTCGACCCTATCCGCGCCGTTCGCGCTCCGCGAACCGCGCGCATCCGCCGAAGGTAGACTTCCGGGATGGCTACTGCAAGCGACCGACTGGTCTGGATCGACTGTGAAATGACCGGACTCGACCTCGCGGTCGACGAACTCGTGGAGGTGGCGGTGGTCGTCACCGACTACGACCTCGTGCCGATCCACCCCGGCTTCACGATCGTGATCAACCCCGACCAGAGCGCCCTCGACAACATGGGCGACTTCGTGCGCAACATGCACACCGAGAGCGGGCTGATCACCGAGATCCCGAACGGCGTCAGCCTGGCCGACGCGGAGTACGCGGTGCTCGAGTACATCCTCAAGTACGTGCCCGGAGTGCAGGCCGCTCCCCTGGCCGGCAACACCATCGGCACCGACCGCGCATTCCTCGCCAAGTACATGCCACGCGTCGACGGCCACCTGCACTACCGCAGCGTCGACGTCTCGTCGATCAAGGAGCTCGCCCGCCACTGGTTCCCCCGCGTGTACTTCAACGCGCCCGCCAAGAACGGCGGACACCGCGCCCTCGCAGACATTCTGGAATCAATTCGCGAGCTCGAGTACTACCGAAAAGCCGTATTTACCGCGGATCCCGGCCCCACCACCGAGCAGGTGCAGGCCATCTCGGCCGAGGTCGTGGAGAAATTCGCTCCGCACCTGTAATAGAATCATCTGGTTGCTTCTTGAGAGATCAAAAAGCATCCGCTTGGTGGGCGTAGCTCAGTTGGCAGAGCGCTGGCTTGTGGAGCCGGAAGTCGCGGGTTCGAGCCCCGTCGTTCACCCCAATGTTGCACCACGGCAACACACGAGAGGCCCGGTCGTCAGACCGGGCCTCTCGTGTTTCCCCGCTCCCGGCGTATGTCAGGCTTGACGCATGAACCAGACCCTCGAAGGCACCGAGCTGCGCGAGCAGACGGTTCTCGACCAGCCCTGGATCACCCTCGTCTGGAACGACCCGGTCAACCTCATGAGCTACGTCTCCTACGTCTTCCGCAGCTACTTCGGCTTCACCCGCGACGAGGCGGACCGCCTGATGCTGCAGGTGCACAACGACGGCCGCGCCGTCGTGGCCACCGGCTCCCGCGAGGAGATGGAGCGGCACGTCGAGGCGATGCACGACTTCGGCCTCTGGGCCACACTGCAGAAAGCGGATGCGTGATCCCCTTCACCAGGACGGCGACCGGCTCGTACGCGGCCGGCTTCACCCACGTCGAGACCGAGATCATCGCCGACCTCGCCGCGCAGATCGCCGGGATGCTCAGCCCCCTCGTCGGATCGGACGACCCGCTCTTCGCCGCCGTCGGCATCGGCGGCACCTCCCTCCTGAACGACGACCCGGCGATCGCGCGCCTGCTCCCCGACGCCTACGGCGACGACGCCGCGGCCTCGGGCGACTTCCGCCGCCTCACCGAGCAGAGCCTCGCCACCCGCAAGGTGGCGAACGCCCGGGCGGTGATCGACTCGCTCGAGCGCACGGGCGAGTCCCTCGAGTTGAGCGAGCAGGAGGCCCAATCCTGGCTGCGCACACTGTCCGACATCCGCTTGACCATCGCGGCGCGTCTCGGCATCGAGAGCGACGGCGACGAGGGCGCCACCGGGAGCGACTCCGCGCTGGCGCTGCACGACCTGTACGACTGGCTGGCCTACGTGACCGAGAGCCTGCTCGATGCGCTGGACGACTGAGGGAACCCCATGGACAGCCTGACCCACGACGAGTTCGAGGCGCTCGTGATCGACGAGCTCGACGCCCTGCCCGACGACATGATCGACGGGCTCGACAATGTGGTGTTCGTCACCGAGGACCGGCCGGAGGACGGCTCGCTCGACCTGCTCGGGCTCTACGACGGCGTGGCCCTCACCGAGCGCGGCCAGTACGGCTTCGGCGAGCTGCCCGACCGCATCATCCTCTACCGGGAGCCGCTGCTGGCGATCGCCGAGGACCTCGAGGAGCTGAAGGACCAGATCCACGTGACACTGGTGCACGAGATCGCGCACTTCTACGGCATCGACGACGAGCAGCTGCACGAGCTCGGCTGGGGCTAGGCCCCGCTGGTTGAGTAGCGAGCGAGGAACGAGCCCGCACCCCCCACCGCCGGTTGAGTAGCGAGCGAGGCACGAGCCCGCACCCCCCACCGCCGGTTGAGTAGCGAGCGAGGAACGAGCCCGCGTATCGAAACCGCGCCCTAGGCGGAGACGACCAGCGGCAGCGCCGGGTCGGCCGACCACTCCTCCAGCGAGCCGTCGTAGACGCGCACCTCGCCCACCCCGACCGCGGCGAGCGTGAGCGCCCCGGCAGCGGCCGAGATCCCGCCGCCGCAGTAGAGCAGCACCTCCTCGGAGCCCGTCCCCACCCCGGCGGCCTCGTAGGCCAGGATCACCTCGACACGGCTCTTCAGCGTGCCATCCGCTGTGAAGAGGTCGCGGCTCGACACGTTCACGCTGTGCGGGATGTGCCCGCGGCGGGAGTACCTCGTGGGCGCGGACCCGTCGAAGCTCGATGCGGGCAGGGAGCAGACCAGCGGGCGCTCGTCGGTCTCGGCCCGCTCCTCCAGCTCCTGCCTGCTCACCCAGGCCCGGCGGGCGATCGCCGCGGGCCAGGCGGCGACCGGCGCGCGGTCGGGGGCCTCGCCGGACTCCACCGGCTGCCCCGCGGCCACCCAGGCCGCGTAGCCGCCGTCGAGCACGCGCACCTCCACGCCGATCCAGCGCAGCAGGTACCAGAGGCGCGCCGCCCACATGGTGCCGGTGCTGTCGTAGACCACGACCGGGGTGTCGGCGGCGACGCCGAGGGCCGCGAGCTCGTCGGCGATCTGCTGCGGCTCGGGATGCGCGTAGTGCAGCGTCGCGGTCGTGTCGCTGAAGCGGGTGGCCACGTCGACGTGGTGCGAGCCGGGGATGTGCCCGGCCAGCCAGCGCGGGCGGCCGTCGTCCTTGCGGTAGTCGCCGTCGAAGGCCGGCGCATGCAGCTCGAGGCTGGCGTCGAGCACGACGGGAGGGGTGGGGCCGGCCAGGGAGTCGGCCAGTTCGGACACGGAGACGAGGGGTGAGGTCACCGCTCCACTCTCCCAGCAACGGGCGGGTCCCGCTACCGGACCCGCCCGCGCGAGCCCCCGAGCAGTGGGGCAAGAAATCGACCTCCGCACGCACCCGGAAGGTCGAAACCTTGCCCCTCCGCCCGCGCACAGGGAGGCGGGGCAAACAATCGATGTCCACACCGGCCCGGAAGGTCGAAACGTTGCCCCACTGCTCGCGCACAGGGCCCACGGGGCGGGCGCGGCGATCAGGCGAGCAGGGCCCGCCACCGCGCGAGGTCGCGCATCGTGTCCGCGCCGTCGACCACCGCGTCGGCGAGGGCCGCCGGGTTCTCCCGGGTGAGGAACACGTCCTCCTGCGCCGCCCACCCGTCCCAGTGCGGCGCGTAGCTGTCGCCGTCCCGTGCGAGCGCGCGGCGTTTGCGCGTCGCCGCATCGAGCGCCACCCAGATCCCGAAGCCCGCCAGCGCGCGGTTCTCGTGGCTGAGCGCTCCGCAGCCCTCCACCACGAGCGGCCGGTCGGGGTCGACCTCGTGCCACTCCGCGCGGCCCGACGCGGCCCAGTCCCAGCGCTGCCAGCGGGGCGTCGCGCTCGCCAGCACGTTCTCGCGCAGGTAGCGGCTGCCCTCCTCGAGCCCGCCCCACCCCGGGTAGAGCTCGTCGAGCCGGATCAGCTGCGCCCCCGCAACGCCCGCGACGATCGCCCGCCCCAGCTCGGTCTTGCCGGAGCCCGACCTGCCGTCGATCAGCAGCACCGCGGCCCTCACGGCAGCTCCGCCATTCCGGCGCGGTCGAAGCGCACCGCCACGCGGTCGCCGACGGCCAGCGGATGCCCCGGCCCGGCGACCGCGTGCACCTCGCCGACCGAGTCCACGCGCAGCACCGCGCGCGCGCCGTCGACCGAGGGAGTGCTGCTCAGCACCGTCGCCGTGGGCGGTCCGCCGTCCACCACCACGACGGCCGCGGCCCGCAGGGCGCGAGCGGATGTCGCGGACGGCTCGACCAGCCTCGCCCGATCCGCGTCGAGCACGGTGGTGTACCCGAGGAAGCGGGCCACCGCGGCCGAGGCCGGGCGGCGCCAGACCTCCGCGGGCGTGCCCAGCTGCTCGAGGCGCCCGGCCATCATCACCGCGACCCGGTCGGAGACGGCGAAGGCCTCGTCCTGGTCGTGGGTGACGAAGACGGCCGTGGTGCCGGTGTCGACCAGGATGCGGCGCAGGTCGCCGGCGAGCCGCTCGCGCAGCTCCCGGTCGAGGGCGCTGAGCGGCTCGTCGAGCAGCAGCAGCCGGGGCCGCGCGGCGAGCGAGCGCGCGAGCGCCACCCGCTGCTGCTCGCCGCCGGAGAGCTCGGTGACCCGCCTGTCGCCGAAGCCGGGGAGCCCGACCAGGTCGAGCAGCTCCGCCACCCGGTTCGCGGACGGGGTGCGCGCGAGGCGCAGCGGGTAGGAGATGTTCTGGGCGACGCTCCGGTGCGGGAAGAGCTGGCCGTCCTGGAACATCAGCGCGAAGCCGCGCCTGTGCACGGCGAGGGAGGTGATGTCGTCCCCGTGCCAGCGCACGCGGCCGGAGTCCAGCCGCTCGAGTCCGGCGACCGCGCGCAGCAGGGTCGACTTCCCGCTGCCCGACGGGCCGAGGATGCCGAGCACCTCCCCCGCGCCCACCTGGAGCGAGACGCCGCCGACGGCGGCCGCGCCGTCGAAGCTCACCGCCACGTCGTCGATCTGCAGTGCGGTTTCCATCAGAAAGCCCCCATCGTTCCCACTCGCAGGCGCTCGACGAGCGCGATGACTCCGACCGTCACGGCGGCCAGCACCACGGAGGCCGCGAGGGCCATGCCGAAGTTGTCTCCGCCCGGCAGCCCGATGAGCCGGAAGATCACCACGGGCAGCGTCGGCCGGTCCGGCCGAGAGAGGAAGCTGGTGGCGCCGAACTCGCCGAGCGCCACGGCGAATGCGAAGCCGGCGGCGGCGAGCACGGGCCGCCAGCCGATCGAGAGGTCCACGTCGCGCAGCACCCGCCACGGCGGCGAGCCGAGCACCGAGGCCGACTCGCGCATGCGGGAGTCGATGCCGGTGAGCACCGGCAGGAGCGTGCGCACCACGAGCGGCAGCGCCACGAGCGCCTGCGCGATCGGGATCAGGATCGGCGAGGAGCGCAGGTCGAAGGGCGGCTGGTTCAGCGTGATCAGGAAGCCGAAGCCGACGGTGACCGCCGAGACGCCCAGCGGAAGCATCAGGGCGCCGTCGAATCCGCCGAGTGCGCGGCGGAGGCCCGCCGAGCGCGGGCGGCGCGAGATCAGCAGGCTCGCCGCCAGCCCGATCAGCAGCGCGATCGCGGTGGCCTGAACGGCGATCGCGAGGGAGTTGCCGAGTGCCACCCAGACCGGCACGACCAGGGCGTTGCGCGACCCGGTGCCGCCGAGGGCGAGGTAGTTGCCGAGGCCCCAGCCGTCGGCGGTGCGCAGCGACCGCAGCACGAGGGTCACGATCGGCAGGGCGAGGAAGGCGGCGACGAGCAGCGTCACCGCGATCGCCGGGGCGTCGCCGAGCCGCGGACGGCGAGCGGATGCGGCCGCCGCCACCCGTCGCTGCGCGGTGCGCCGTCCGCGGGCGCGGGCGGCGACGAGCAGCACGGCCACGACCACCACGAGCTGGGTGATCGAGAGCACGCTCGCGCCGCGCAGGTCGAGGAACTGCGTGGTGAGCAGGTAGATCTCGGTCTCGATGGTTCCGAAGCGGGTGCCGCCGAGCACGAGCACCACCCCGAAGGCGGTGGAGCAGAACAGGAACACGATCGCCGCGGCCGAGACGATGGCGGGCGCGAGCCGGGGCAGGGTCACCGTCCACCAGACGCGCTGCGGGGAGGCGCCGAGCACGCGCGCGGCCTCCTCCTGGCGGGAGTCGAGACCCTCCCAGGTGCTGCCCACCGTGCGCACCACCACGGCGATGTTGAAGAAGACCAGGGCGAGCATGATCGCCGCGAAGGTGCCGTCGAGCCCGAGCGGGCCGAGCAGGCCGCCGTCCCGGAGCAGCGTGCGGAACGCGACGCCGACCACCACGGTGGGCAACACGAACGGGAGTACGACGAGGGCGCGCAGCATCCGCTGGCCTGTGAATCGCAGGCGGTACAGCACGTGCGCGACGGGCAGGCCGAGCAGCACGCAGATCACCGAGGCGAGGGCGGCCTGCCCGACCGTGAGGCCGATCAGCCGCAGCGTGCGGGGGCGGGCGAGCACCTCGCCGAAGCCGCCGAGGTCGAGCGCGCCGTCGGCGAACAGGCCGCGGCCCACCATGGCGCCCACCGGCCAGGCGAAGAAGACGCCGACGAAGGCCAGGGGCAGGCCGGCGCCGAGCACGATCGCGAGGATCGTGCCCGGGGCCGGCCGTACACCTGTCGTGCGGGTCACGGGGTGGCGATGGCCGCCCACTCGGAGATCCACTCGGTGCGGTTCGCGTCGATCTCGGCGGGCTCGATCACGTAGGGGTTCTCGGCGATCTCGGCATAGTCCGACCAGCCCTCGGGCAGGGTCGCGAGCGCGTTCACCGGGAACACGTACATGCTCTCGGGGATGTCGTTCTGCACCTCGACGGAGAAGAGGAAGTCGACCAGCTGCTGCGCGGCGTCCGCGTGCTCGGTGCCGGCGATGACGCCCGCGTACTCGGTCTGGCGGAAGCAGGTGTCGAGCAGCGCGCCGGTCGGGGCGACGCTCGATCCCTCTGGCACCTCGAAGGGCGGGCTCGAGGCGTAGGACACCACGAGCGGGCGGTCGCCCTCGCTCGACGGGCCGGAGAAGTCGACATAGTAGGCGTCGCTCCAGCCGGCGTCGATCTTCACGCCGTTGTCGACGAGCTTCTGCCAGTAGCCCTGCCAGCCGTCGTCCCCGTAGGCGGCGATGGTGGCGAGCAGGAAGGCGAGCCCGGGCGAGGAGGAGTTGGCCGCCGGGGCCACGAGCAGGTCCTTGTACTTGGGGCTGACGAGGTCGTCGAGCGTGACCGGCTCGGCCAGCCCCTCCTCGGCGAACCACTCGTGGTCGACGTTGATGCACACGTCCCCGTTGTCGATCGGGGTGAGCTGCTCGCGTCCGCTGCCGGCGGGCAGCAGGTACGGCTCCTCGGCGGCGGTGAGCTGCGGCGAGGCGTAGTCCTCGAGCACGCCCTCGTTCACCGCGAGGCTCGCGAAGGTGTTGTCGATGCCGAAGACCACGTCGCCGAGCGGAGAGTCCTTGGTGAGCACGAGCTTGTTCACCAGCTCTCCCCCGTCGCCGGCGGCCTGCACCTGCACCTCGATGCCGGTCTGCTCGGTGAACTTCTCCAGCACCCCGTCGCTCAGCGCGAAGGAGTCGTGGGTGACGAGCACGATCTGCTCGGCGTCGTCGGCCGCGGAGTCGCTGGTGGCACAGCCGGCGAGGCCGACGGCGAGAGCGGATGCGAGCGTCAGCCCGATGATTCTGTTGCGTTTCTGCACTGGTCGTGCCCTTTCATCGTGAAAAGAGGGCACGGGTATCGGAAGAATGGTCTCCCGCGAGAATGCCTCCCTGCGCTGGCATGATCCAGATCAGGTTCGACGGTCGAAGCTTGGGTTAGCTTCCTCTCAGCCCGGCTCACCGGACTCCCGTGTTCGTCAGCAGTCTAACCCCGGGGTCGAGGTGTCACGAACTGCTCTCCTTTCGCCGCGATCGAGCAGTTCGTGACAAGTAGCGAGCGGATGCGGCGCGCGGCTCAGCCGCCGACGGGAGGGTCGGGCAGTTCGAAGGTGGTGTAGAAGTACACGGCGAGCACGAGGCTCGCGAGCATGGCGAGGGCCGGACCCACCCAGGCGTAGCGGCGCGTGATCGCGAGGGAGACAAGCACGATGACCGGCTCGAGCAGCACTGGGATCCAGATTCCGGCGAATCCGTTGCGCGGGCCGTCGCCGAGACGCGGGAGTTCGTCGTAGGACGAGACGGCATCGCCCGAGAACCCTAGCCCGCTCCGATCAACGCGAAGGTCAGGACGACTGCGAACAGCACGTGCGCAGCGGCCAGCGCTGCCGCGCCGAACAGCGGTCTCCATATGCTCCGAAGCTCGGCTTTCCCTGTTTCGGGGCGTTCCTCGACCATGCCTCAGGTTATCGTCGCGCTCGCCGCGCCGCCAGCGCACGTATGCTCCAGACATGACGAACTCTCCACGACCCGCCTCCCCACCCGACGCGCCGCTAATTCGCGTGCCCGGTTCCGTGGCCGGCTACTTCATCGCCGGACCATTCTTCGTGGCGCTCGGTTCGGTTTTCGCCGGCGTGGAGGTGAACGATCCGCTCGTTCCCCACCTGATCGGGGCGATCCTGCTCGCATTCGGTTTCGCGTTCGTCGCGGCCGCTCTTGTACTCGTCGGTGTGCGCCAGATCGCGCAGCAGCAGGTGGACCTGCTCGCCCGCGCCGATCGCGACCGGCACGACACGTCCATCGGCAGGTAGCCGCGGATCAGAGCCGCTGCTCGAACGTCGAGGCTGCGCGGGGGCGCGCTGCTCGATCGGACCGGGGCTGTCGGTTAACGGACAGCCCCGGTCCATTCGGACAGCGCCTCGTGCCGGAACGACAGCGCCGCGCCAGTCTGACAGCGCCGCCGCCCCGCCTACCGCCGGTACGCCGCCAGCATCAGCTCGCCCGCGATCAGCGCGAGCTCCTCGTCGAGGCGGTCGAGCAGCGCGGCGGTGACCGAGCCGGCCACGAGGTCGTGCGGGCCGATCGGCTGGAGCCGTCCGGTGCGGATGCGCACGACCTCCCACCCGACGGCGCGCAGCATCCGGTCTTTGCGCCTGTCCTTCTCCTCGTGCCGCCCGACGTGCTCGAGCCCGTGCCGGCCGACGCTGTCGTACTCGATCGCCACCCGCAGCTCGGGGATGATGATGTCCGGCCAGATCTCCAGGTGGTGGAAGAACGGCTTCGCCACCCGCACCGCCGTGTTCGAGAGGTCGAACTCGTATCGCTGCGCGACGCGCTGGCGCAGGTCGGCCTCGACCGCCGAGGCGGGCTTCGGCGCGAGCGCGCTGACGAAGGCGTCACCCACATCGGCCCGGTCGGCGCCCGCCGCCGCATTGGCGCAGACGCGGCATCCGCGCCCGCCCAGCATCTTCTCGACGGTCGACTCCCAGGTTCCGTGCCCGCGCCCGCACACCCAGCGGTACCTGCCCGCCGTGCCGGTCTCGACGGCGAGGGCCTCGCGCTGGCCGGCCGTGACGATCGACAGCAGCCGCTCCCGGGTGACCGCGGAGCCGTCGAGGCGGCGGCAGAGGTAGCAGCGGTCGTCGTCGCCCGACTCGATGCGGTTCGGGTCGCGCGGATGCCCGCAGGCGTAGGGCGGCAGCGCCACCGCGGCCGCCGCGGGAACGGGTACCGGGCGGCGGACCGCCAGTGCCGCGCAGTCCGGGCACCACGACGACCTGCGCCGCTCCCGGCCCGGGCGGTTGCGCTGCTCCTCGGGCGTGGCGACGAAGGTGTGCCCGGCGTCGCACTGCCAGACGAGCAGCACCTCGGCCAGCGGCGGGATCTGGGTGAGGGTGATGCCGCCGTTGAACTCCGGGTGGTACTGGCGGATGAGCACCGGGTAGCGCTCCCAGTCGCCGCGGTAGCTGCCGATCGGATAGGGCACGGCGGAGCCCTTCGACCACTGGCGGCGCGCCCACCAGGTACCGACCGGTTCTGCCACGGTGTCCTCCCACCATGACCGTAGGACCACCCACCGACATCCGCTGCCGGAGCGGGGGTCGGCGGGCCGCACGCCCAGCCGCGCTCGAATACTCTGGAGGCATGAGTCATACGCGCGGTACAGCTGACGGGCTCAGCCTCACCGACCTCGTCGACGAGATCCTGCGCCGCGCGCAGTCCCCCGGGGCCACCCGCGACCAGCTCGCCCGCCTGATCGCCGCCACCCAGGCCATCTCCTCCGACCTCGAACTGCCCTCCGCGCTGCACAACGTGGTGCAGGTGGCCTGCGACCTGGTCTCCGCCCAGTACGGCGCGATCGGCGTGATCTCCCCCGACGGCATGCTCGAGGAGTTCATCCACGTCGGCATGAGCGACGGCATCGTCGGCGAGCTCGGCGCCCCTCCGAGCGGCCACGGCCTGCTCGGCGCCGTCATCGGCGACGCCCGCCCGATCCGCCTCGAGCACATCTCGCGCGACGAGAGGAGCGTCGGCTTCCCGCCCGGGCATCCGCCGATGGAGAGCTTCCTCGGCGTTCCCGTGCGCATCGGCGGCGTCGTCTACGGCAACCTCTACCTCACCGGCTCCGCGCGCGGCGCCTTCGACGAGGTGGACGAGCAGATCATCCTCACCCTCGCGGGCATGGCCGGCACCGCAATCGCCAACGCCCGCCTCTACGAGGAGGCGCACCTCGGCCAGCGCTGGCTGGCCGCCTCCGAGGAGATCAACCAGCTGCTGCTGTCCGGCGAGCTCGCCGACAACGAGGTGGCGCCCATCGCAGACCTCATCCTGAATCTGGCGGATGCCTCCTTCGTCGGTCTCGTGCTGCCGTCCGAGCGCGACGATGCCGCGCCCTTCGCGCAGGTCTTCGGGCCGCTTGCGGACTCCGCCGCGTCGTTCGTCGACCAGGAGATCGGCGAGCTGCCCGCCCGCATCCGCAGCGCACTCGAGCTCAAGGAGGACCGTCCCGCGGTGTTCCGCGAGATCGAGCTCTGGGCGAGCTCGCTGGTCGGCTCCACCATGGTCATCCCCTGGGGGGACACCGAGGCGACCCGCGAGGGAGCCCTGGTGATCTCGAGGGACAGCCACGGGCATCCGTACACCGTCGCGGAGCGACGCATGACGAAGCGCTTCGCACGCAGCGTCGCGATCGCCCGCGAGCTCGCGGCGGCGCGCAACGACCGCGAGCACGTGGCGCTCACCGACGAGCGCGACCGCATCGCCCGCGACCTGCACGACCACGTCATCCAGAGCCTGTTCGCGGTGGGCCTCGGGCTGCAGAGCATCGTCGGCTCGGCCAGCGGCCAGGTCGCCGCCCGCATCGCGAGCCAGGTGGACGCGATCGACGTGACCATCCGGCAGATCCGCCAGACCATCTTCCAGCTCGGCAGCACGCCGAGCGCCACCGCGTGGAGCCAGAAGAAGCGGCTCAACCAGCTCGTGCGCGAGATCCTCGAGGGCGAGGGCATCGACTCCTCGCTCGACTTCCGCGGCCCGGTCGACACGCTCATCGACAGCGAGCTCGGCGAGGAGGTATCGGCCGTGCTGCGCGAGGCGCTCAGCAACGTGGTGCGCCACGCCGAGGCGACCCGCGTGGACATCCTCATCGCGGTCTCCGCCACCGTGGTGCGCGTGGTCGTCACCGACAACGGCCGCGGCCTGGGCGACCTGGTGCGCCGCAGCGGGCTCGACAACCTCGGCCACCGCGCCGAGGCGAGGGGCGGCTCCTTCCGCACGGCCGCGCGAGCGCCCTCCGGAACGACGATCGACTGGTCCGTGCCGGTGGTGGCCTCGTGACCGCCCCCGTCCGGCTGTTCCTGCTCGACGACCACGAGATCGTGCGCCGCGGCCTCGTCGACCTGCTCTCCGGCGAGAGCGACTTCGCCGTCGTCGGCGAGAGCGGCGTCGCCTCCGGGGCCGCCGCCGCCATCCTGGCATCGGGCGCGACCGTCGCCATCCTCGACGGCCGGCTGCCGGACGGCAGCGGCATCGACGTCTGCCGCGACGTGAAGTCGGCCGACCCGGGCATCCGCTGCCTGATCCTCACCTCGTTCGACGACGACGAGGCGGTGCTGGCGGCGGTGCTCGCCGGAGCCGACGGCTACCTGCTCAAGGAGGTGCGGGCCACCAGCCTGGTCGACGCCATCCGCTCGGTCGCCGGCGGCGCGAAGCTGCTCGACCCCTCCGTCACCGAGCGCGTGCTCGACCGAGTGCGCTCCCCCGGCACCAGCGCCTCGCCGCTCAGCGCGCTCACCCCGCGCGAGACCGAGATCCTCGCGCTCATCGCCGAGGGCATGTCGAATCGCGAGATCGCCGGGGCCCTGTTCCTCGCCGAGAAGACGGTGAAGAACAACGTGAGCGGCATCCTCTCCAAGCTCGGGATGCAGCGCCGCACCCAAGCCGCGGTGCTCGGCGCCGAGTGGCTGCCCAAGCGCGACCGCTGACCGCCGCCTCCTCCTCCTGCCGAATGAAGGACTATTCCGCGCGGGTGCCCGCCGATCGGCATGCGCGCGCCGGAACGCCGTAGATCTCCTTCATTCGGCAGCTGCCGCACCGAGCTCGTCGGCCATCGCGATCAGCTTGTCGACCGTGCGCAGGTTGCGCGCCGTGGCCGTCGGCCCGAGCGAGGCGAAGAAACGCGCGGGCAGTCGGCTCCGCGAGATGCCGTCCGGGCACCACTGGTACACCGCGTGCTTGCCGAAGGCGACCATCTCGGGAGCCAGTTCGGCGTCGCTCGGCCGGGCCAGCGCATCCGCCGCGTTATCGACGAAGGTGATCGTGGCGCGCGAGGGGTCCGTCACCGCGTCGAGCAGCGGGTTCTGCCCGGCGACGTCGCGCAGCTGCCTGGCGGTGAGCAGCACGACGGCGGCGCGCACGCCCGTGCCCGCCGCGACCGCGTCCTCGAGCGCGGCGGCCTCGACCGGCGCATCGCTCTCGAACACCGCGTTGCCGCTCTGCAGCAGGGTGCGCACCGATCCGAGGCCGATCGCCTCGAGCGACGCCCGCAGGTCGTCCATCGCCATGCGCTTCGCCCCGCCCACGTTGATGCCCCTGAGCAGCGCGACGTAGACGGTCATGGTCAGTCGCGCCCTGCGGCCTCGTGGTGGCGGATGGCCAGGATGATCTCGTCGAGGTAGGTGTCGACCTCGTCCTGCGAGTAGCCGACGCGGAACTTGGTGGGCTTGAAGCGCACATTCACCACGTCGGTCGACGTCAGCGCGGGCTCCCCGGCGCGCTCGTACTCGGCGAGCGCGGTGCGGGCCGCGACGAGGAAGCCGTCGACGCCGGCCTGCGAGTAGCCCTCGCGGAACCGCGTGGCGGAGAACCGCTTGTCGGGCAGCGCCGAGGAGCGCAGCACCGGGCCGGGCGCCGCCGGCTTCGCGAGCCCGACGGCGGCGGGCCCGACGGATGCGGGCGCGACGGATGCGGGCGCGACGTCTTCAGCGGGCACGACGAATGCAGCGGATGCCGCGGCAGCAGACTCGGCTGCCCCGCCCTCGTAGCCCAGCAGCGCGCCGGCGATCTTCTCGAGGAAGTCGTCCACCTCGTCCTGGTCGTAGCCGTTGCCGAACTTCGTCGGAGGGAAGCGCCATCCTGGCACGTCCTGCGCCCTGAGACCGGGACCGCCGTCCGGGATCCCCGTCTCCCAGGCGGCGAGCGCGGCCCGCGCCTCGGAGAGGAAGGCGTCGACGGCCGCCTGCTCGTAGCCCTCGCGGAACTTGGTCACGGAGAAGCGCACGTCGTCGATCGCGGTGGAGGTCAGCATAAAACACACCCTAGGCGCAAGCCGCGGGCACGTCGCGCGCCGAGGGGATAGCACAGGTCGGCGCATCCATTATTCCTTTGGCGCCCCACCACCGCGCGGCTATCGTGGAGGCGGCTCAATTCGTTCAATAAGGGGATACATGACTGTCTGGCCCGGCTCTGCTTACCCACTTGGCGCGACCTACGACGGGAATGGAACGAACTTCGCGATCTTCAGCGAATCCGCGACACGCATCGAACTCTGCCTGTTCGACGACGACCACGTCGAGACGCGTTTCGAACTGACCGAGGTCGACGCCTACGTCTGGCACGGCTACCTGCCGCAGGTGCAGCCCGGCCAGCGCTACGGCTACCGCGTCGACGGCGAGTACGACCCGAAGAACGGCGAGCGCAGCAACCGCAACAAGCTGCTGATCGACCCCTACGCCAAGGCGACCACGGGGAAGATCAAGTGGGGCACCGAGGTGTTCCCGTATAACTTCGGCGACCCGCTGTCGCGCAACGACGAGGACTCCGCCGCGCACACCATGCTCAGCGTCGTCATCAACCCGTACTTCGACTGGGCCGGCGACCGCCACCCGCGCACGCCGTACTCCGACACCTTCATCTACGAGGCGCACGTCAAGGGCCTCACCAAGTTGCACCCCGGCATCCCCGAGGAGCAGCGCGGCAGCTACGGAGGCGTCGCCCACCCGCTGATGATCGAACACTTCCAGAAGCTGGGCGTGACCGCCGTCGAGCTGATGCCGGTGCACCAGTTCATCAACGACTCCTCTCTCGAGGAGAAGGGCCTCAACAACTACTGGGGCTACAACACCATCGGCTTCTTCGCCCCGCACTCCGGCTACGCCTCCAACGGCGAGCTCGGCCAGCAGGTGCAGGAGTTCAAGGGCATGGTGCGCTCGCTGCACGAGGCGGGCATCGAGGTCATCCTCGACGTCGTCTACAACCACACCGCCGAGGGCAACCACCTCGGCCCGATGCTCTCCATGCGCGGCATCGACGACAAGGCCTACTACCGCCACGTCGACGACAGCCCCGAGTTCTACATGGACTACACCGGAACCGGCAACTCGCTCAACGTCGGCCACCCGCACACCCTGCAGCTCATCATGGACTCCCTGCGCTACTGGGTCACCGAGATGCACGTCGACGGCTTCCGCTTCGACCTGGCCTCGACGCTGGCCCGCGAGTTCTACGACGTCGACAAGCTGTCGACCTTCTTCGAGCTCGTGCAGCAGGACCCGATCGTCTCGCAGGTGAAGCTCATCGCCGAGCCCTGGGACGTCGGCCCCGGCGGCTACCAGGTGGGCAACTTCCCGCCGCAGTGGACGGAGTGGAACGGCAAGTACCGCGACACCGTGCGCGACTTCTGGCGCGGCGAGCACTCCACCCTCGGCGAGTTCGCCGAGCGCCTCACCGGCAGCGCCGACCTGTACGAGCACTCCGGCCGCCGCCCGGTCGCGTCGATCAACTTCGTCACCGCGCACGACGGCTTCACCCTCGCCGACCTCGTGTCGTACAACGAGAAGCACAACGAGGCCAACGGCGAGAACAACAACGACGGCGAATCGCACAACCGCTCGAGCAACTTCGGCGTCGAGGGACCGACGGACGACACCCACGTGCTCGAGATGCGCGCCCGCCAGCAGCGCAACTTCATCACCACCCTGCTGATCTCGCAGGGTGTGCCGATGCTGCTGCACGGCGACGAGCTGGGACGCACCCAGAACGGCAACAACAACGGCTACGCGCAGGACACCGAGCTGAGCTGGATCCACTGGGACAAAGCGGATGCGCCCCTCCTCGAGTTCACGGCCGCCATCGCGCACCTCCGTCGCGAGCACCCCACCTTCCGCCGCAGCCGCTTCTTCGACGGGCGCCCCGTGCGCCGTGCCGAGGGCGAGCCGCTGCCCGACATCGGATGGCTGTCGCCCGACGGCACCCCGATGCACGAGGAGGACTGGGACTCCGGCTTCGGCCGCTCGATCGGCGTGTTCCTCAACGGCGACGGCATCCGCGGCAAGGACGTGCGCGGCGAGAAGATCACCGACGTGCACTTCCTCATCCTGCTCAACGCGCACACCGAGTCGGTGGAGTTCACCCTCCCCGAGGACGAGTACGCGTCCGCCTGGGAGATCGTGGTCGACACGGCGGGGGCCGGCGTCTCCACCGAGCCGAGGAAGGCGGGCGACACGGTGACGGCCCAGGCGGTCTCCGCGCTGATCCTGCGCCAGACCTCCGGCCCGGACATCGAGAGCGACAACTCCGTCGCCGCCTCGCTGATCGCCCTCTCCGGCGCCAGCACCACCCCGATCAACGCCCCAGCACGGCCGGCGGTGTAGCGATGACGACACTCAGCCCGCTCCCGGTCTCCACCTACCGACTGCAGATCACGGCGGACTTCACCCTGTTCGCCGCCGCCGAGCTCGTGGACTACATCCGCGGGCTCGGAGCGGACTGGGTGTACGTCTCGCCCATCCTCCGGTCGGCCAGCGGCTCCAACCACGGCTACGACGTGGTCGACAACTCCGTGGTCGACCCCGCCCGCGGCGGCCCCGAGGGCCTCGAGGCGCTGTCGAAGGCCTGCCACGACGCGGGCATGGGCCTGCTGGTCGACATCGTGCCGAACCACCTCGGCGTCGCCGACCCGGTTCAGAACGCCTGGTGGTGGGACGTGCTCGCCAAGGGCAGGGAGTCCCGCTACGCGGAGGCCTTCGACATCGACTGGGACTTCGGCGACGGCAAACTGCGCATCCCGGTGCTCGGCGACGCGACGCCCGACAGCGACCCGCTCGACGACCTCCAGGTGGTGCGCGGCGAGCTGCGCTACTTCGACAACCGCTTCCCGATCGCCGAGGGCACCGCCGACGACGGCGCCAGCCCGCGCGAGGTGCACGACCGCCAGAGCTACGAGCTGATGAACTGGAGACGCGCGGACTCCGAGCTGAACTACCGCCGGTTCTTCGCGGTGAACAGCCTCGCCGCCGTGCGGGTCGAGGTGCCCTGGGTCTTCGAGGAGTCCCACGCCGAGATCCTGCGCTGGATCAGCACGGGCCTCGCCGACGGCCTGCGCGTCGACCACCCGGACGGCCTCGCCGACCCGGGCGGCTACCTCGACACCCTCGCCGCCGCGACCAAGGGCAGCTACGTGCTCGTGGAGAAGATCCTCGAGGGCGAGGAGCGCCTCCCGGCGTTCTGGGCCACCGACGGCACCACCGGCTACGACGCTCTGGCCGACATCGACCGCGTGCTCGTCGACCGCCACGGGCGCAAGCGCCTCGACGCCATCGACACCGGGCTGCGCGAGCGCGCCCAGCCGGTGCAGTGGAAGACGCTGATCCACGGCACGAAGCGCGCCATCGCCGACGGCATCCTCAACTCCGAGGTGCAGCGGCTCGCCCGCGAGTTCCGCGCGGGCCGCCCGGACAACGACGACGAGCTGGTGGCCGACGCCATCGCCGAGCTCCTCGCCTGCTTCCCCGTCTACCGCTCCTACCTGCCGATCGGGCTCGAGCACCTGCACGAGGCGGCCGAGCTCGCCCGTCGGCACCGCCCGGAGCTGGGCGCCACGATCGACGCGCTGCTGCCCGCGCTCTCCGACCCGAACGAGCCGGTCGCCGTGCGCTTCCAGCAGACCTCGGGGATGGTGATGGCGAAGGGCGTCGAGGACACCGCCTTCTACCGCTACACCCGGCTCGGCACGCTCACCGAGGTGGGTGCCGACCCGGAGGAGTTCAGCATCGGCGCGGCGGAGTTCCACCGCCGCCAGGGCGAGCGCCAGGCTGCGATCCCCGGCTCGATGACCACGCTCTCCACCCACGACACGAAGCGCGGCGAGGACACCCGCGCCCGCATCACCGTGCTCGCGGAGATCCCGGAGCGCTGGGAGGCCGTGCTCACCCGTCTGCGCGAGCTCGCCCCCATCGGCGACGGCCCGCTGGAGAACCTGCTCTGGCAGGCGGTGGTGGGCTCCTGGCCGGCCAGCGCCGAGCGCCTGCACGGCTACGCCGAGAAGGCCTCCCGCGAGGCGGGCAACTCCACGGCGTGGATCGACTCGAACGAGGAGTTCGAGGAGCGGATGCACGCGGTGATCGACCAGATCTTCAGCGACCCGCAGATCTCCGGAATCATCGAGCACTTCGTCGAGGCCACGTCCGCCGCGGGCTGGTCGAACTCGCTGTCCGCGAAGGCCATCCAGATCACGGCGCCCGGCGTGCCCGACGTGTACCAGGGCAGCGAGCTCTGGGAGACGAGCCTTGTCGACCCGGACAATCGTCGCGAAGTCGACTTCGACATCCGCCGCCTGTATCTCGCGGCCGTCGACGCCGGCGCGCACCCGCCCATCGACGACTCGGGGGCCGCCAAGCTTCTCGTCACCGCGCGGGCGCTGCGCCTGCGCCGCGACCGCCCGGAGCTCTTCACCCGCTACGCGCCCCTCGAGGCCATGGGCGAGCGCGCCCGAAACGTGGTCGCCTTCGACCGCGGCGGCGCCATCACCCTGGCCACCCGATTCCCGATCGGGCTGTTCGAGTCGGGCGGCTGGGGCGACACCACGGTGATGCTGCCCGGCCACGAGCTGGTCGACGTCTTCACCGGACGCCGCTTCCCCGGCGGGCAGACCCGTCTCGCCGACCTGATGAACAAGTACCCGGTGGCGCTCCTGGCGCCGACGACAGACGGAGGAACCCCGTGAGCACGTCCGACTACCGCGTCTGGGCGCCGAACGCGTCCCGTGTCGACCTCCGCCTGGGCACCGGCTCCGACTCCGTCGAGACCGTGGCCCTCGAGAGCGTGCCCGGCGGCTCCTGGGTGGTGCCCAAGGGCGTCAGCGTGCCCCGGCAGGCTGGCACCCGCTACGGCTTCTCCCTCGACGGCAGCGAGCGGGTGCTGCCCGACCCGCGCTCGCGCCGCCAGCCCGACGGTGTGCACGCCGAGAGCGCCGCCTTCTCCCCCTCGGCCTTCAGCTGGAGCGACGCCTCGTGGAAGGGCCGCCAGCTCGCCGGCGGCGTGATCTACGAGCTGCACATCGGCACCTTCACCCCCGAGGGCACCCTCGATTCCGCGGTCGCGCGCCTCGACCACCTGGTGGAGCTCGGCGTCGACTTCGTCGAGGTGCTGCCGGTGAACAGCTTCAACGGTACGCACAACTGGGGCTACGACGGCGTGCTCTGGTACTCCGTCCAGGAGACCTACGGCGGCCCGACCGCCTACCAGCACTTCGTCGACGAATGCCATGCGCGCGGCCTCGGCGTGATCCAGGACGTGGTCTACAACCACCTCGGCCCGAGCGGCAACTACCTGCCCGAGTTCGGCCCGTACCTGCACAGCGAGAGCGCGAACACCTGGGGCTCCTCGGTCAACCTCGACGAGCCGGAGGTGCGCCGCTACATCCTCGACAACGCGCTGATGTGGCTCGAGGACTTCCACGTCGACGGCCTCCGCCTCGACGCCGTGCACGCCCTCGTCGACACCTCGCCGCGGCACATCCTGCACGAGCTCGCCGAGGAGGTCGACGCGCTCAGCGCCTTCCTCGGTCGTCCGCTCTCCCTCATCGCCGAGAGCGACATGAACGACGCCACCATGGTGGAGCCGCGCGAGGCGAACGGCCAGGGCCTCGCCGCCCAGTGGAGCGACGACTACCACCACGCGCTGCACGTGGCGCTCACCGGCGAGACGAGCGGCTACTACGCCGACTTCGCCTCTCTGAAGGCGCTCGCCAAGGTCTCCACGCTCGGCTTCTTCCACGACGGCACCTACTCGTCGTTCCGCGGCCGCAAGCACGGGCAGCCGATCGACCCGGTGATGCCCACGTGGCGCCTGGTCACCTTCTCGCAGGACCACGACCAGATCGGCAACCGGGCCGCCGGCGACCGCCTCACCGCCACCCTCGACGCGGGCCAGCTCGCGATCGCCGCCGTGCTCACCGTGGCCTCGCCCTACACGCCGATGCTGTTCATGGGCGAGGAGTGGGGCGCGAAGACGCCCTGGCAGTTCTTCACCTCGCACCCCGAGCCCGAGCTCGGCCGCCTCACGGCCGAAGGCCGCATCCGCGAGTTCGCCGAGATGGGCTGGGACCCGGCCTCCGTGCCCGACCCGCAGGACCCGCGCACCTTCGAGAACTCGAAGCTGGACTGGGACGAGCCGCAGCACGGCGAGCACGCAGCGCTCCTGGCCCTCTACAAGGAGCTGATCGCGCTGCGACGCTCCCAGCCGGCGCTGAGCGACCCCAGCTTCGCGCACCTCAGGGCCTCCTACGACGACGAGCTGCGGTGGTTCCGCCTCGAGCGCGACAACCTCTCCATCGTCGTCAACTTCGGCATCGAGGCGCTCGAGCTGCCGGTGCTCGCGGCGACGGTGATCCTGAGAACGGATGAGGACGCATCCGTCTCAGAGACGACCCTCACGCTGCCGAGCCACTCGGCGGTCATTCTCGAGCACACCCTCTGACGGGATTCGCGCGTCGGCAGGCGCGAATTTAGTTGTCGCTGAAACTTTTATCGGCGATTCGGGAATAGCCCGCAGGTCTATGCACTTGAATAGACCCGTGGGCACCGCCGTGCTCGTACATCTACACCACTGGAGTTAAACCATGAGCTTTGACGTCGCAACCGTCCCCGGCTACACCGCCGGCACCTGGACCCTCGACCCCACCCACTCCGACATCACCTTCTCGGTGCGCCACCTCGCGATCAGCAAGGTCCGCGGCTCCTTCGAGAAGTTCGACGTCACCGTCGTCACCGCCGAGAACCCGCTCGAGTCGACCATCAAGGCGACCATCGACGTGGCCTCGGTCAACACCAACCAGGCCGACCGCGACGGTCACCTGAAGACCGGCGACTTCTTCCTCATCGAGGAGTTCCCGACCATGGAGTTCGTCTCCACCGCGATCCGCACCGAGGGCGACGACGTCATCCTCATCGACGGAGACTTCACCCTCCGCGGCGTCACCAAGCAGATCACCCTCAAGGGCGAGTTCGGCGGAATCACCACCGACGGCTACGGCCAGGTCAAGGCCGGCGCCTCCGCGTCGACCAAGATCAACCGCCTCGACTACGGCGTGAACTGGAACGCTGCGCTCGAGGCCGGCGGCCTCACGCTCGGCAACGAGGTCACCATCAACTTCGAGATCCAGGTCGTCCTCCAGCCGTAACCCGCTCCTCCCGCCGTCAGATACCCACGCGGCACTTGCGCCCCTGTTCGAACATGTGTTCGAATGGGGGCGTGAGGCATTTAACAGCATGAGGTGGTCGGGTCAGGCGGTGACGACCGAGCAGGGCAACGCCCTGTCCGGGCTCGCGAAGCTGAGCAACGTGGTGCGCAGCGTGCAGACGCCGGAGTTCGCCGGAATCACCTTCCACGAGGTGCTCGCCAAGACGGCGCTCAACCACGTGCCGGGGGCGAGCAACGCCATGCCCTTCGCCTGGACCATCAACCCCTACCGCGGGTGCAGCCACTCCTGCGTGTACTGCTTCGCCCGCAACACCCACACCTACCTCGAGCTCGACGCGGGCAAGGACTTCGACAACGAGATCATCGTCAAGATCAACGTCGCCGAGGTGGTCGCCAGGGAGATGCGCACCAAGCGCGACCGCGTACCCGCCGTGGCACTCGGCACCAACACCGACCCCTACCAGCGCGCGGAGGGCAAGTACCGGGTGATGCCGGGCATCATCGCCGCGCTCACCGAGTCGCAGACGCCCTTCTCCATCCTCACCAAGGGCACGCTGCTGCGCCGCGACCTGGCGCTGATCGCGGAGGCCGGCAGGCAGGTGCCCGTGTCGCTCGCCATGTCGATCGCGATCTTCGACGACGAGCTCCAGCAGTCGGTGGAGCCCGGCACCCCCACCGCGAAGGCCCGGCTGTCCACGGTGTCCGCCGTGCGCGAGGCGGGCATGGACTGCTCCGTCTTCATGATGCCGATCCTCCCCCACCTCACCGACACCCGCGCCCACCTCGACGAGGCCCTCCGGCAGATCAAGGAGGCCGGCGCGACCAGCGTGGTCTACACCGCGCTGCACCTCCGCCCCGGCACCAAGGAGTGGTTCATGGTCTGGCTCGAGCACGAGCACCCCGAGCTTGTGGAGAAGTACCGCTACATGTACTACGGCGTGAACTCCTACGCCCCCAAGGAGTACCGCACCTGGCTCGCGGCGAAGATCCAGCCGCTCATCCGCAAGCACGGTCTCACCCGCGGCTACGAGGACACCGCCACCGGCGGCGTCGCCGCCCCCGCCTCGCGCTCCTACGAGCGCAAGTCCTTCGGCGAGTGGGGCAAGCAGCCACTGCCCTCGCTCATCGCCGAGGAGCTGCCCCCGCAGAGCGCCGTGCGCGCCATGGGGCAGTTCGGTGCCAACGAGCCGACGCTGTTCTGACCGCCGCCCCACGACCGAACCGGCCGCCGCGGAATGAACCGGGGCGCCGCCGACGTTCACCTCCTCAACAGCTACGCGAGGAGCGCACCGTGACAACCACCGACTTCGACTGGGTCGAACTGCAGCACCGGGCACACCAGGAGTTCGCCAGGCGCATCGCCTCCGTCACCGACTGGTCCGCCCCCACCCCCGACACCGACTGGACCGTGCGCGACCTCGTCGCCCACGTCGTCGAGGAGCAGCAGTGGGTGCCGCATCTGCTCGCCGGCCGCTCCATCGCGCAGGCCCGCGCGAGCATCGACCACCTGCGCGACGACCTCGCCGGCGAGTGGGCGCTGCACTCGCTCGCCGCCACCTCGGCCTGGCGCAGCACCGACGCCGACGCGCGCGTGCAGCTCTCCTCCGACACCGTGACGGCCGAGGACTACCTGCGCGAGCGGGTGGCGGATGTCACGATCCACTCCTGGGACCTCGCCAGGGCGATCGGGGCGGACGAGGCTCTCGACGACGAGCTGGTGCGCGCGGTCTGGACGGTGTTCGAGCCGCAGAAGGACGCGCTCGAGGCGAGCGGGCTCTTCGCCTCGCCCGTCCCCGTCGACGACGACGCTCCCCTGCAGTCCCGGCTGCTGGCCATCACCGGGCGCGACGACCGACGGTAGCCGCCAGACACGCGGCGATCAATCCCCACTTTCACGAGAAAGCGGCGAGCCTACGATATTCAGGCATCGTTCCCACGTCAGGAGGCCTGAGGATGAAGACTGAGCACGAGCATCGACTGCGGGAACGCGACATCCGCCTCGATGCGATCTCGACTACCGAGTGGCGGGTCTGCGACCGCACCATGGACGAGGACGACCACCTCTCGATACTCGGATTCATCGAACTCATCGGCCGCCGGTACGAAGTGACGCGCATGAGCGCGCCGCGCGACCGGATCGCCTACAGCTCGCTCGCCGCGGCGCGCAGAGCTTTTTCGACGTCCTCAGAAATGCGTATTCCCTGAGGAAACTCCATGGTCTAGTGTTCTGACTAGCGCGACCCTCCCTCCGCACAAAGAAGTACGAGGGCATGCATCTCCCACCCGAAATGGGAGAGCGACAACGGAAGTAGACATGGGCAAAATACTGTACGGCGAATCCGGTATCGAGGTTGTCTTCGACGATCGGGCGATGGCTCACCTGCAACTGGTGATCGGTGCGAAACTGCGCCGCCGCGAGAGCTTCTTCTTCTCGTGGAAAGACGATGCGAGCGTCGGGGACGGGCGCAGCAGCATCTGGCTCGACTCCTCCATCCCGCTGTACTTCCGCTACTCGGGCAGCAAGCCGGTGACGATCAACCGGGAGTGGCTCGACATCCTCACCCTCTCCGCCCACACCGCCCAGGGCCTGCAGTTCACCGGCGAGCCGCACGGCGACACACCGGCGCCGCGATCGCAGGTCTGACGACCGCGCGCCCACCACTGTGCGGCAATCGCGCGGCGCGACAATAGAGTGGTCAGCGTGACCACCTATACGCCCCGCCCCTGGCTGGCCAGCTACGCCCCCGGAGTACCCCACGAGATCGACCTCCCGGAGGGGTCGCTCTTCGACCTCGTGGAGCACTCCGTCACCGAGTACCCCGACAACGTCGCGCTCGAGTTCTTCGGCGCCACCACCAGCTACGCCGAGCTGGGCAGGCAGATCGACCGCGCCGCCGAGGGCCTGCGCAAGCTCGGCGTGCGCAAGGGCGACCCGGTTGCGCTCGTGCTGCCGAACGCGCCGCAGCACATCGTGGCCTTCTACGCCGTGCTGCGGCTCGGCGCGATCGTGGTGGAGCACAACCCGCTCTACACGCCGCGGGAGCTGCGCCACCAGTTCGAGGACCACGGCGCGAAGTTCGTGATCGCCTGGGACAAGGTGGTCGCGACCATCCAGGCCTTCCCAGCGGATGTCGCGGTGGAGACCATCGTCTCGATCGACGTGACCCGCGCGATGCCGTTCGCCACCCGCGCCATGCTGCGGCTGCCGGTGGCGAAGGCGCGCGAGTCCCGCACCGCGCTCACCGCGAAGGTGCGCGGCACGGTGCTCTGGAAGGACCTGCTGAGCAGCAAGCCGATCGCGAGCTCGGTGCCGCGTCCGGCGGCGCACGACGTCGCCCTGCTGCAGTACACCAGCGGAACGACCGGCACCCCGAAGGGCGCCACCCTCAGCCACCTCAACCTCACGAGCAACGCGGCGCAGTCCCGCGCCTGGGTGCCCACCGTGCAGCGCGGAACCGCGGTGGTCTACGCGGTGCTGCCGATGTTCCACGCCTACGGCCTCACCCTCTGCCTCACCTTCGCGATGAGCATGGGGGCGCGGCTGGTGCTGTTCCCGAAGTTCGACCCCGAGCTCGTGCTCAAGGTGGTCAAGAAGCACCCCGCCACCTTCCTTCCCGCCGTGCCGCCGATCTACGAGCGCCTCACGAAGGCGGCCCAGGCCAAGGGCGTCTCTCTGGCCGGCATCGAGATCGCCATCTCCGGAGCGATGCCGCTCTCGGCCGCGGTGGTCGAAGCGTGGGAGGCCGAGACCGGCGGGTACCTGGTCGAGGGCTACGGCCTGTCTGAGACCTCGCCCGTGCTGATGGCCAATCCCGTTGCGCCCACCCGCCGCGCGGGCACCGTCGGACTCCCCCTGCCCAACACCGAGGTGCGGGTCGTCGACCCGGAGAACCCCGCGGTCGACCGCCCCACCGGCGAGCCGGGCGAGCTGATCGTGCGCGGACCTCAGGTGTTCAGCGGCTACTGGCGCAAGCCCGAGGAGACCTCCGCGGTCTTCGTAGCGGCGACGGACGGCGGGGCGGACTGGTTCCGCACCGGCGACATCGTGAGCGTCGACGCCGACGGCTTCGTCTCCATCGTCGACCGCATCAAGGAGCTCATCATCACCGGCGGCTTCAACGTGGCACCGAGCGAGGTCGAGGAGTGCCTGCGCGCGTTCCGCGGCATCGCCGACGCGGCGGTGGTCGGACTGCCCGACGAGCACAGCGGCGAGACGGTCGTCGCCGCGGTGGTGCTCGAGCCGGGCGCCACGCTCGACGCGGAGGCCGCGCGCGCCTACGTGCGGGAGAACCTCACGCCCTACAAGGTGCCCAAGCGCATCGTCGTGGTGGACGAGCTGCCCAAGTCGCTCATCGGCAAGGTGCTCCGCCGCCAGGTGCGCACCAACCTGCTCGACGCCCAGTGATGGCGGAGACCGCCCCGCGCACGATCGGCCGCACCCCGCGGGAACGGGCGTGGCGCATCTGGCGCTTCGCCTTCCTCGCGGTGGGACTGGCGATCGTGGCGACCGTGCTGAGCTGGGTGTTCCCCGCGGTCGGCCCGGCGGGCGCGGTCGCCGGCCCCGCCCTCCTGGTCGCCGCGATCCTCATCGGAACGATCGCCCTCGGCCTGACCACGCGCAGGCCGGAGGCGCTGTGGATCGTCAGCGGCCTGCTGATCTTCTGGGTCGCGAACTCCGCCCTCTACCTGCACCTGGCCACCCAGGCGAACACCACGCTCGCCACCGTCCCCGACGAGAGCATCATCGCCCTGCTCTCCACGATGTTCGCGGCGGGCATCGTCGCGCTGGTGGCCGCCATGCTCGTCGCCACGATCGGCTGGGCGATGCGCCCCGGCCGCTGGCACGCGCTGAACGGCCCGGGCGGGCAGAGCTAGGCGGGAGGCGCGCGGGGCCGGTCTGGCCGCGCGGGTCGCGCACGCGCGGCCGCGCGCCCGCCGTTTCCGCCTCGCGAGCCGTTCGCGGACGAAAGACCCCGTCGCGGCCGCCGCTCTCGTCCGCAACCGCCTCGAACGTGCCCGGTCCCTCAGCGCGCTGCCGAAGCGACAGCGCGGCGGCGGCCCGACCTACGGCGCCGGCTCCGTCACGAAGTCGATGAGCTGCTCGACCCGGCCGAGCAGCACCGGCTCGAGGTCGGTGTAGGAGTCCACCCGGGAGAGGATCCGCTTCCACGCGCGGGCGATGTCCGCCTGCGAGTCGTGCGGCCAGCCCAGGGCCTCGCAGATGCCGTGCTTCCACTCGGTTCCGCGCGGGATCACGGGCCAGGCCGGGATGCCGATGCGCTGCGGCTTCACGCCCTGCCAGATGTCGATGAACGGATGCCCGACGACGAGAACGTGGGATCCGTGCGGTCCGCGCGCCACGGCATCCGCTATTCGGCTCTCCTTCGAACCCTGCACGAGGTGGTCGACCAGCACCCCCAGCCGTCGGCCGGGGCCGGGTCGGAAGTCCGCGACCAGGCTCACGAGGTCGTCGACGCCCTCGAGGTACTCCACAACGACGCCCTCGACGCGGAGGTCGTCGCCCCAGACGCGCTCGACGAGTTCCGCGTCGTGGCGGCCCTCCACGTAGATGCGGCTGGGCAGGGCGACGCGCGCCTGCGCCTCGGCCACGGCGAAGGAGCCGGAGGCGGTGCGCACCGGTGCCGCGGCCTTCCTCACGGGCGGGCCGAGCGTGACGCGGGCGCCGTCGACGAGGAAGCCGCCGCCGAGCGGGAAGGCGCGGATCTTGCCGTGCCTGTCCTCCAGCTCGACGCTGGAGCTCTCGATGCGTACGACCGCGCCGACGAAGCCGGTGGCGGCGTGCTCGAGCACGAGGTCCCGCTCCGCGGCCACGGTGGGAGCCGCGGACAGCACGGGCCGCTTGGTGAAGCCGGCGAGCGGATCGCTGCCGTAGCGGTCGAAGCTCACTCGGAGACGAAGGGCGGGGCGAGGTGCAGGTACTTCTCGTGCACCTGGGCTCCGCTGTGCCCGGTCGTGCCGTCGGCGTGCGTCTGCGGCTCGTCGAACTCGACCATCCACATGCGGGTGGGCCCGCCGGTGTTGGTCACGCGCTGGATCGCGGCGCCGCCGGTGCCGGTGATGATGCCGCTCGGCTCGCCGGGCCACGGCGAGGGGTCGTCGACGGAGACCGCCTCGACGTACACCTGCGCGCCGATACCGAAGTCATAGGTTTCCACTTGGCTCGTCATGACTCCATCCTCGCCTATCCAGGCTCAGGCCTCGGCGTGACTGGCCGAGCGCGAGGAGGCCGCGATCGAGCGCGCGCGCTGGACGCGCGGCCAGCCGGCGACGAGCACGATGAGCACGCCGAGCGCGGTGCCGATGGAGTTCGACACCAGGTCGCGGGGGTCGGCCACGCGGCTGGGCAGCCAGACGTACTGGGCCAGCTCGATCCAGCAGGAGGCGATGACGCCGACGGCGAGGGCGGCCCACCAGCCGCGGCGGCCGAGCAGCAGCGTCACGAGCACCCCCATCGGCACGAAGAGCACGATGTTGGCCGCGAACTCGAGCGGTTCGAAGCCGACCCAGGCGAGGGCGTCCACGCTCTGCACAACGACCAGGAGGCGGCGCAGGATCGACACCGCCTCACCGGAGGTGGAGCCGGGGGTGAGCGTCAGCCAGGCCAGCGCCACGAGATAGAACCCCATCATGAGACTGAGGACGGGGTGGCGGCGCAACACCTGTCGAGTGTGCCAGCCCCGCCTCTGCGTCTCATGGGAGAAGGATGCGTGCGCTGTGTGAGAACGCCGGGGAGAGGGCAGGATGAACAGCATGGACACTCCCAGCATCGAGCACCTGCCAGAACGCCAGCGCTACGCCCTGATCGACGACGGGACCGTGATCGGCTTCGCCGCCTACCGCGACTCCGGCGAGCAGCGCGACTTCCACCACACCGAGGTCGACGACGCCTTCACCGGCCGCGGCCTCGCCACGAGGCTGATCGAGTTCGCGATCGGCGACAGCCGCGCGCAGGGCAAGCGGATCGTCGGCAGCTGCCCGATGGTCGCCGCCTGGCTCGGCAAGCACCCGGAGCTCGACGAGTTCGTCGACCAGCCCGCCTAGCCGGGCTACTCGACGGGGTCGAGGAAGCCGCTGACGAGCAGCTCGCGGATGCCCGGGAGCACCTCCGCGAGCAGCTCGGCCTCGTCGACCTCCAGCAGCTGGGCCACGGCGGAGCAGATCGAGCCGATCGCCAGCTCGCCGTCGCAGGCGCCCACCACTGCCGCCAGTGCCGTGCCCAGCGGGAAGGTGCGGCCGAAGCCACCGCCCTGGCGCAGATCCATGACGGTGGGGTGCTCGTCGCCCGGCCAGTAGTGGCGCTCCTCGGTGACATCGCCGGCGACGCTGACGGTCGCCAGCGCCAGCTCCTCGTCGCCCCGTGCCTGCTGCCAGTCGTGCGCTGCCAGTGTGGAGGCGATGTGCCCGCCGAGCCCCGTGGCGTTGTGGCCGAGGCCGCCGTCGAGACGCTCCAGGCGCCTCAACGTGGGGGCGCCGTCTACCGGGCGGCGCAGGGTCACGTAGCCGAAGCCGATGCGGTCCACACCGCGCGCGGCGAAGTCGTCGAGCCAGGCCGTGTACAGGCGGTCGAACTCGGGGGTGCGCGGGAGGGTGCCGCCGTCGCGGATCCAGGTCTCGGCGTAGAGGGCGGCGGGCTGCACCTCGCGCTCGACGATCCAGGCGTCGAGCCCGGTGCCGTCCAGCCAGGAGCCCACCCGCTCGAAGGCGTCGACGTCGTCGCGGTACTCCCAGTTGCCGAGCAGCTGCGCGACTCCCCCGGGCGCCAGCCGGGCCGCCGCGCCCGTGATCACCGAGGAGACGATCGCGTCGCCGACCAGCCCGCCGTCGCGGTACTCGTACTCGGGAACGCCCTCGCTCCGCGGCGTGATCACGAAGGGCGGGTTCGACACGATCTGGTCGAACTGCTCGCCGACCACCGGGTCGAACAGGCTGCCGAGCCGGAACTCGATGGAGTCGACACCGTTCAGCGCCGCGTTGAAGGCGGCCAGGTCGAGGGCGCGCTGCGAGATGTCGGTGGCGACGACGCGATTCGCGTGCCGGGCGGCGTGCAGCGCCTGGATGCCGCATCCGGTGCCCAGGTCGAGCACGCGCCGCACCCGGTCGCCGATCATGAGCCCGCTGAGGGTGACGGATGCCCCGCCCACGCCGAGCACGTGGGTGGCGGGGATCGCCGTGCCGAGGGCCGCTTCGCCGAGGTCGGAGGCGATCCACCAGCTGCCGGGGCCGAGCGCGTCGACGAAGGCGTGCGGCCGGAGGTCGAGCAGCGGCACCGCCCGGTCGCCGTCGCGCCGCACGAGCCCGAGCTCGGCGGCGCCGTCGACGCCCAGACGCGGCAGGGCGGCCTCGAGCGACTCTGTCGTCACCGGCAGGCCGAGCACGAACAGGGTGGCGAGCGTGCCGACCTCCCCGACCCGCGCCACGGAGCGCACCGCGGCCTCGCGGTGCCCGCGGCGCAGGGCCGCGGCGGCGTCCGCGCTCCACAGCGTGTCGATGGCGGAGGTGGTGAAGGGGGCGGCGAAGAGGTCGTCGCGCAGCAGGGCGATCAGGGCGGAAGTCACTGCGACATTCAACCCCATCCGCGCGGTGCTGGCGTAACCGGGTCTCGGCGCACAGGCCTGGACGAATTCTCTTCCCGTGGTGCGCGCCGGTCAAGACCCCGGGAACCGCCCACCGCGCCGCCTAGCGTTGTCTGAAATCGCGCACGACTACCTCAGAGGAGCGACCATGCGCCGCGTCTACTACTCCAGCGGATCCGTACTCACCGACGACGCCATCGCGCACGCCGTGCTGGAGTACGCGGAGGCGCTCGCCAAGGACGGCAGGGCCGACATCGTCGAGGTTCCGGTGGTTCTCGCGAGCGGCAACCACGGAACGGCGACCATGCTGATCGGCCCGTCGAGCCAGCTTGCGAGCGTCACCGAGGAGTCGGACTTCGTCCCCCCGCGCAGCGACACGCTGGTGGAGGACATCCGGCGCCGCACGCGGCTGCTGGGCAGCCCGCACCCCGCCGTGAACCAGTTCGCCGACTTCCTGTCGTCGAACGAGGACTACGAGTAGCCGCCTGCTAGCTCTCCGGCTCCTCCACGATGCGGAGGCCGCCGGGGCTGTTCGCGCTCACGGTGAGCGCCTCAAGCCAGAGGCGGTTCACGGCGGGCGACTGGGAGACCGGGTACTTGAAGTAGAGCGGGATCGAGCGGTGCATCCAGATGCAGCTGCGTCCGTCGCCGACGCCGGGCTCGTCCTTCCAGGAGAAGAGGAACCCCTCGTCGCGGCGGAGCTTCGCAACGATCACGGCCTGGAGATGAGCGAGCACCCGGTCGTCGAATTCGATCTCCAGATTTGAGTTGCCATAGACCAGTGTTCCCACAGGACCCCCGCCTTTCTCGTTCTTTGGTACGCAGGCGCGCAGAGTACTGTGCCGCCTGGCGTGAGCATACGCCGACTTGACGTCCACTCGGGTATTTCGACTCACGGGGGTGGTGAGATTCCCGCCGTGGGGCTATGTTAGCCGCTCGCCGACTCGCTTCGCGTCGATGTGTACACTGTGAACAATTACGGTCTTTCCATCGAACCACGCGGAGTGCCCCGTGACAGATACTGCAGCCACGTCCGGCGATTCGACGCGGGCCACCTACCGCCACGGCGACCTCCGGCAGGCGCTGCTCACCGCGGGCGTCGAGCTCGCGCGCAGCGGCGGTCCCGACGCGGTGGTGCTGCGCGAGTCCACCCGGCGGGTCGGCGTCTCCCCGAACGCCGCGTACCGCCATTTCGCCGACCGCCATGCCCTGCTCACCGCGGTGTCCGCATCCGCCCAGGGCTTGGTCGCCGACGCGATGCTCGCCGAGACGGTGGCGCTGACCTCGACGGATGACGCGGCCGCCGACGCGCGACGGCGGCTGCGGGCCGTGGGCACGGGCTACCTCGGCTTCGCGCGCGCCGAGCCCGGGCTGTTCCGCACCGCGTTCTCCGTTCCCGACAACCTCGCCAATTCGGCGAACCCGGCCAAGGCGGGCGCGGCTGGGCTCACCCCGTTCCAGGTGCTCTCCGGGGCGCTCGACGGGCTCGTCGCCGCTGGCGCCCTCCCCGCCGCCCGGCGGCAGGGCGCGGAGCTGCACGCCTGGTCGGCCGTGCACGGGCTGGGCATGCTGATCATCGACGGACCGCTGCGCGGACTGACCGCGCAGATGATCGACGGCGCCACCGAGCGGCTGCTCGACATGGTCGATCGGGGCATCTGAGCACCGCCGTCGTGGGGCGGCGCACCGGGATGTACGCTGAAACGACTGACCCTCCCCCACGAGCACCGCACTAGGAGACCGTGAAGCCGCTCAGCGAATCCGAGATCCGTTCCAGCTTCGTCAACGCGACGCGTGGCGAGATCGAACGGATCCCCCTCCCCGGCCTGCACGAGGTGATCTGGGAGAACCGCGAGTACCTCGGCTGGCGCGATCCGCAGTCCCGCCTGCGCGGCTATCTCGTGCACTGGTCGGGAGACCGCCCGATCGGGATCGTCGTGCGCGCCTCCGAGGTGGCGCTCACCCGCGGCATCTCCGCCATGTGCTCGCTCTGCCGCACCCCGCAGCCCTCGCACCAGGTGTCGATGTTCTCCGCGCCGCGCGCCGGCGAGGCCGGCCGCAACGGCAACACCATCGGCACCTACATCTGCGACGACCTGGCCTGCTCGCTGATCATCCGCATCACCCCCGCCGCCCAGCCGCTGCACCCCGACCCGCTCGAGATCGTGAGCGAGCGCGCCGAGGGCCTGCTCGAGCGGGTGCGGGCCTTCACCGCCGACATCATGCGGCCGGCCTGACCGTGGCGACCACGCTGCTGCTGCTCGCCGACACCCATCTGCCGAAGCGGGCGAAGGCGCTGCCCGACCAGGTCTGGCGCGCCGTCGAGGAGGTCGACGTGGTGATCCACGCCGGCGACTGGGTGGAGGCCGCCCTGCTCGACGAGCTCGAGGCGCGCGCCGCGCGTGTGATCGGCGTGTGGGGCAACAACGACGGCGAGGAGCTGCGCTCCCGGCTGCCGGAGGTGGCGCGCGCGACCATCGACGGCGTGCGCCTCGCCGTCACCCACGAGACGGGGCAGGCTCTCGGGCGCGAGGCCCGCGCGGACGCCGCCCATCCGCTCGCCGACGTGCTCGTCTTCGGCCACAGCCACATCCCGTGGGACACCGTCACCCCGGGCGGCATGCGCCTGCTCAACCCCGGCTCGCCCACCGACCGCAGGCGGCAGCCCGAGTGCACGATGATGACGGCGACAGCGGATGCCGGGGAGCTTCGCGACGTGACGCTCCTGCCGGTGCGGCGCTGATCCCGGCCGCCGTTTCCACAGCGCGGCCGGCGGCGGCAAGGGGTTGTCGCTGTGAAACCGAGGGTGCACGGTAAGGAGGACCCCTAAGGAGATCTCCCCCATGACCGACGACAACGACCTCGACACGATCCGCACCATCGTCTCCGGCACCCGCATCGCGGTGCTCACCACGGTGAGCCCGAGCGGCGAGCTGCACAGCCGGCCGCTGGCGGTGCTCGAGGACACCTTCGAGGGCTCCGTGTGGTTCTTCACCCAGGACCCCAGCCCGAAGACCACCGATGTGGCGGCCAACGCCGAGGTGAACGTCTCCTACGCCGACGGCAAGAGCTACCTCTCGCTGGCAGGCACCGCCACCGTCGACCACGACCAGGCCCGCATCGACCAGCTCTGGAACCCCATGGTCGAGGCCTGGTTCGAGAACGGCAGGGAGGACCCGACGGTGGCGCTGCTGCGCGTCGACGCCCGCAGCGCCGAGTTCTGGGCCATCGACAAGCCGGGCATCGTGCGCGCCTTCGAGGTGGCGAAGGCCATCGTCACGAAGACCACCCCCGACGTCGGCGAGAACAGGACCGTCGCGCTCTAGCGACGACCGGCACGACCGAGCGATCGGAGGGCAGCATGCCCCGCCCCGAGGGCTACCGCGAGGGCCAGCCGCGCTGGCTCGAGCTCGAGAGCACCGATCCGCCCGCGGCGCGGCGGTTCTACGGCGAGCTCTTCGGCTGGCAGTTCGCGGAGTCGCCGCCGCGCGCGGGCGGTCACCTGGACTGTCTACTGGGCGGCGCTCTGGTCGCGGGCATCTCCCGCGGCGCGGCCGACCGCTGGCTGGTGCTGCTCTCGGTCGACGACGCCGAGGCGACCGCGACCAGCGCCTCGGCGCACGGCGCGGGAGCGATCACGCTCGACCGCCAGGGCGAGCGCGGCACGATGCTGCTGCTCGACGACCCGACCGGCGCGCGGGTGGGCGGCTGGCAGGCGGGCACCCTCCCGGGATTCGAGGTGATGTGGGAGCCGGGCTCCCCCGTGTGGTTCGAGACGGTCGCAAACGACTTCGCCGCTGCATCCGCTTTCTACACCGCTGTCTTCGGCTGGGAGCTGGAGGTGCTCGCCGACGGCGACGACTTCCGCTTCTCCACCTTCGGCAGCGGCGCCGCGGCGATGACGGGCATCGAGGACGGCAGCGGCTACCTCGTCGGGGAGGGCTCGCACTGGGTGGTGTACTTCGGGGCGGATGACGCGGACGCCACCGTCGCGCGCGCCCTCGAGCTCGGCGGCACCCTGCACCGGCCGGCGGAGGACACGCCCTTCGGCCGCCTCGCGCAGCTGGTCGACCCGGTGGGCGCGGCGTTCCGGGTGATGCAGGAGGTCTAGTCGCCCTTCAGCACCGACAGCACGTTGCCTGCCGGGTCCTTGAACCAGGCGATGTCCGGGCCGTTGCCGCGCATGATGCCCTTGTCGTCGTCGGGAATGCCGTCGTAGATCTTCGTGACCACGCCGCGGGCGTTGAGGTCGTCGACGGCCGACTCCACGTCGTCCACCTCGAAGTTCATGATCGTGAACGACGCGGGCTCGTGGTCGGGCTTCACGTAGGCGAGCACCGTCGCGCCGCTGGCGAGCTCGAGGTTGAGGAAGCCCATCGCGTTCTCACGCACGGCGAGCCCGAGCGTCTCGCCGTAGAACTTCTTCGCCGCGTCCAGGTCGTTGATGGAGAAGCCGCTGAAGGCCCCGTTCGGTGTGAACATCGCTGTTCCCTTCGCTGGTGGTCGTTGTGGTCAGTGTCCACATCTACCGCGTTCCCCGGGACGGCGCCAGACCCACCCCCGCCAAGTTGGAAAGTTATCTTTCGAAAGCTTTCTTTCTATGCTTCACTGGCTGCATGTCCGACGACCATTCGCCCACCGACGCCCATCCGCTCTTCGACGACGACCACGACATCGTCACCGAGGCGGCGGCGCTGCAGGCCCTGGCGCACCCGCTTCGACTGCGGCTGCTCGGGCTGCTGCGCCTCTACGGGCCCTCGACCGCCACCCGGCTCGCCCAGCGCTGCGGGCAGTCGCCCGCCCTCACGAGCTACCACCTGCGTCGGCTCGCCGAGGGCAATGCGATTGTCGAGGCCTCCCCCGCCGACCTCGTCGGCGAGAGTGTGCACGGCCGCGACCGCTGGTGGAAGGCGGCGCGACGCTCCACCTTCACCGGGCCGCCGCCCGAGGGAGACGCGGAGTCGGCCGCGCTGCACGACGACTACGCCGCGGCCGTCCTCGCCATCTACTCCGACCGGGCGCAGGGCTGGCTGAGCGCCCAGCACGCCTGGCCGCGCGAGTGGCAGAACGCGGGCACCTTCAGCGACGCGGTGCTGCGACTGACAGCGGATGAGACGGCCAGACTCACGAGGGACATCGCCACCCTGCTCGCCGGCTACCGCAGGCACGACCCGGCCGACTCCCCCGCCGAGGTTCCGGACGGCAGCCGGATCGTCTCCGCCCAGTTCCTGGTCTTCCCCGACCCCGACCAGGCCCCGCCGGTACGGTGACCGGCGACGGTCGCGCCCGGCTGAGCCTGGTGGCGCTGCTCGCCGCGCACACCTCGGCGCAGGCCGGCAACACCATCACGGTGCTGGCCACGCCGTTCTTCGTGCTGGCGCGGGGCGGCACGGCGCTCGACGTGGGGATCGCCAGCACCTTCGCCACGGTGCCGATCATCGTGGGCGGGCCGCTCGGCGCGGTGCTCGTCGACCGCATCGGCCACCGCCGCTCGAGCATCATCGCCGACCTCGCCAGCGCCGTCACCGTGCTGGCGATCGCCGTGCTCTCCGCGCAGGGGGCGCTGCCCTTCTGGGGCTTCCTCCTGCTCATCTTCGCGAGCGGCCTGCTCGACACCCCGGGGCAGACCGCGCGCACCACGCTGATGCCCGACCTGTCCGCGCAGGCCGGCGTGCCCCTGGAGCGCACCGTCGGATTCGCCAGCGGCGCGGAGCGCAGCGCCATGCTGGTGGGCGCGCCACTCGGCGGACTGGTGGTGAGTGTCTTCGGCGCATCCGCCGCGTTCGCCGTCACGGCGGTGTTCTTCGTCGTCTCGGCGCTGCTCGTGAGCCTCCTGGTGCGCAGCCCGCGCATCCGCCAGCCCGAGGAGGAGGCGAGGCTGTCGTACTGGGGCGATCTGGCGGCGGGCTTCCGCTTCGTGGCCAGGCAGCCCCTGCTGCGGCTGATCGTCGCGCTGGTGTTCGTGCTCAACCTGCTCGACGCCGCGCGCTTCTCGGTGCTGCTGCCGCTGCGCGCCACCGACTGGGCGGGCGGCGCCGGCGTGGTCGGCCTCATCACCGGCGCCCTCGGCCTCGGCGCGCTCGTCGGCTCGGTGTTCTTCGGGGCGGTGGGCCACCGGATGCCGCGGCGCGCGCTGTTCGTGATCGCCACCCTGATCGCCGGCGGCCCGCTCTCGCTCGCGCTGGCGACGTCGCTGCCGGTCTGGGCGGTGGTGGCGGTCTCGGCGCTGACCGGCCTGGCCTCGGGCGTGCTCAACCCGATCATCGACACCCTGCGGCTCGAGCTGGCCCCGACCCGCATGCGCGCGCGCAGCTCGAGCCTGATGATCGCCGGGGCGTGGGCGGGCATCCCGATCGGCGCGCTGCTCGCCGGCGGCTCGGCAGAGCTCGTCGGGGTGTCCACCGCCTTCCTCGTGATCGGCGCGGTCTACCTGCTCGTCGCGCTGCTGCCGCTGAGCGGCGGCGCCTGGCGGGGCATGGACCGGGCCCGCCGGACGGGGTGAGGGGACCGCGCCGAGGCGGGGCGGCTCTGACCGGAATTCATCCGCGGGGACGACAAAGGTCAGCCCCGCGGTACTACAGCGCCCAGACGCCCCGGTGATGGTCTGGAGACATGAGACTTCTGCTCGTCATCGACTACAAGCTCGGCTACCTCGGCGGCGCCCAGACCGCCTTCGCCCAGCAGGCCCTCGCGCTGGCCGCGGCGGGGCACACCGTGACGGTGGCGGCTCCCGACGCATCCGCGCACGCCGCGCTGCGCGGAGCGGGGATCCAGGCCTGGGACGCGCCGTTCCGCCTCGTGCTCCCCGGCGTGGACCTCCCCCTCGTGCGCAACTCGCGCCGCCTTCGGGCAGACGTCGCGCGCCTCCTGCGCGAGCGGCGCATCGACCTCGTGGTGGTGCACTCCGAGTTCGGCCTCAGCGCCGCCGCGCTGCGGGCGGCCGCGGAGCTGCGCGTCCCCACGATGCACACGGTGCACACCTTCTTCTGGCGGGGCCCACGCGCCGCGTGGGTGGCGGCGCCGCTGGTCACGGCCGCGCACGCCGCGCTCACCGGGCACACGGCGGAACGCCTGCGCCTCGCGCCACGGCGGATGGACAGCGCGTTGCGCGGAATGACCCTCGCCGCCGCCCGCGCCGCCGACCTGGTCGTCTCGCCGTCGCACCATCAGGCCGTCGCGCTGCGGGCGGCCGGGCTCGCCGCGGTGCTCGTGCTCTCCAACACCAGCACCGAGCGGACGTCGGCCGCGCGAACGATCGAACCGCTGCGGCTGCTCTGGGCCGCGCGCTTCGCACCGGAGAAACGGCTCGACGTGGCCCTCGACGCCATGGCGATCGTGGAGCGCACACTCGGCCCGGGCGCCGTGCGGCTGGCGGTGGCGGGCGGGCCGCCGCCCCGGCGCCGGCCCCTCGCGTCGTCTGTAATATTCCACGGGCGGCTGGCGCCATCCGCTGTCCGGGCGCTCATGGACGACGCGGATGCCTGCCTGATCACCTCCGTCGGCTTCGACAACCAGCCGATGGTCGCCATCGAGGCCTTCGCCTCCGGCGCCCCGGTGATCGTCTCGGATCCCACGCTCGCGGTGGAGTTCGGCGACGCCGCGATCGGCACCGCGCGGCCGACGGCCGAGGCACTGGCGCGGTGCATCGTGCGCCTCGCGCGGGACCGCGGGCTGCTCGACGCGGCCGCATCCGCCGCACGCGCGTTCTCGCACGAGGCGACTCCCGAGCGGCATGCGGCGCAGATCGAAGCGGCGTTCCTCGGGATCGCCGCGGCGGCGACCTAGGCCGCCGCCGGAGCCAGGTGACGCCGCAGCAGCACGCGCTCCACGAGCGTCCAGCTCGTGGTGACGGTGAGGTAGAGGGTCGCGGCCAGCGGCACGATCGCCGCGAACACCACCGTGATGAACGGCAGCCAGCTGAGCCAGCCGTTCAGCCGCGCCATGGCGGGCGCGGCGTCGTCGGGCAGGGGTGCGGCGAAGCGCAGCGCGACCCGGCGCTGGGTGAACGCGACCGCGGCGATCACGACCAGCAGGCCCGCGTACACCAGCAGGTCGAGCGAGAAGGCGCCGGTCGTGACGAGGTGGCCGAGGGAGGTGCCGAGCGATGCCCCGAAGAGCTGCTCGCCGAGGAGGTCGTTCGGATGCCCGTTCACCGTCGGGAGGATGAACAGCCCGTAGACGACCGACAGCACCGGCGCCTGCAGCAGGGTCGGCAGAATCCCCGCAAGCGGGCTCGCCTTCTCCGAGGTGTAGAGCTCCATCATCTTCTTCTGCAGCAGCTCGGGGTTCTTCCTGTACTTCTTCTGGATCTCCTGCAGCCGCGGGGCGATGCGGCGGCGGGTGAACTCCGCCCGCACCTGCGAGACGCCGACGGGGATGAGCGCCGTGCGCAGCGCGAGGGTGATGAGCACGATCGCGATGGCCGCGCTCCCGCCTCCCGCCACGGGCTCGAGCAGGCGGGCGAGGGCGGTGACGACGGAGTAGGCCGCGTCGAGCACGGCGGCGATGGGGGCGAACGAGTAGATATCCACGGAGGGTGGTCCTTTGCTTCAGGAGGATGGGTGGGCCGTCTGGCCACGCGCATCCGCTCGAAACGAGGCGGGGCTACGCGGCCGCGGGGGCTCCTGAGGGCGCGCGGGTGCGCGGACGTCCCGCCGTGTCGGGGTGCTGCGGTTCGGGCATCCCGACGAGCGACTGCCGGTGCTCGCGGGCGCGGTCGCCGACGGTGATCTCCTGCGAGCGGATGACCACGGCCGCGTACCGGGCGGCCAGAACGGCGCCGACCGCGAGGGCCGCGATCCCGGCGAAGACCAGCGACGAGGGCTCGGCCTGGGCGATCGAGAGCACAAGAAGCGACACGGTCATTACCATGACGAGTCGTTCGAGTCCAAGGCGCACGCACCAAGGGTACTCCCGGGCGCCCGGTGACACACTGGAACGATGACTAACTCAGAAGCCCAGTCCATCCGCGTCGCGATCGTCGGCGGCAGCGGCAAGGTCGCGAAAGAGATGATCAGCCAGCTGCACGCCCGCGGCGACGAGGCGGTGGCGATCTTCCGCAACGCCGACCGCAGCGACGAGCTCACCGAGCTCGGTGCCGTCCCCGTGGTGCTCGACATCGAGAGCGCCGGCGTCGAGGAGCTCGCCGCCGCCCTCGCCGGCGCCGACGCCGTCGTGTTCTCCGCCGGTGCAGGCGGAGGCAACCCCGCCCGCACCCGCGCGGTCGACTTCGACGGCGCCGTCAAGACCCTCGAGGCCACCAAGGCGGCCGGCGTCTCCCGCTTCGTGATCGTCTCGGCGATCGGCGCGGGCAAGGCCCCCACCGGTGACCTCGGCGACATGAAGCCGTACTACGAGGCGAAGCACGATGCGGATGTCGCGGTCACCGAGTCCGGCCTCGACTACACGATCGTGCGTCCAGGAGGCCTCACCGACGACGCCGGCACCGGCCGCGTCACCCTCGGCGACACGGTCGAGCGCGGCAACATCCCGCGCGCCGATGTGGCCGCCGTGGTCATCGCGGCGATCGACGACCCGCGCACGATCGGCCACGCCTGGGAGCTCGTCGAGGGCCCGCACTCGATCCCCGAGGGGTTCAACGCGGCGCTGTAGTTCCCTCCGCCCGGCCGCGACGGTCGGGGGCCTGCCTTCGCGATTTCGCTATGTCAGTCAGCGCTGAGTCAGCTTGTGCTGAGTCAGCACGAACTGACATAGCGTTTTCGGGAGCGCATCGCCCCATGGAGGCGCTCGACCCCGGAATGCCCGAGCCGTTGCGCCCGGCCGCAGCACGCCCGCAGCGCACCCGCCCCCATACGATGGTTCGATGGAGTCTCCCGAGGTGATCGTCCGCCGTACGACCGAGTCGGACTGGGAGGCGCTGCGCGTGCTGCGGCTCGAGATGCTGCGCGACACCCCGATCGCCTTCGGCGAGACCCTCGAGACCGCGCTCGCGCACGGCGAGTCCGAGTGGCGTATGCGTGCCGCCCGCGGCGACTCCGCCCAGAACATCAACCTCGCCGCCATCAGCGGCGACCGCTGGGTGGGCACGATGGGCGCCTTCGTGCCCGACGCCGCCACCGGCGCGCTGCTCGTCGGGGTGTACGTCTCGCCTGATTTCCGGGGCGGCGCGGTGACCGACGCGATGCTGCGCGAGGTCGAGGCCTGGGCGTCCCAGCGCGGCCCCACCCTCAGCCTGCACGTGCACGAGAAGAACGCCCGCGCCCGCGCCTACTACGCCAAGCGCGGCTTCGCGAAGACCGGCGCAACCTACCGCTACGTGCTCAACGCCCAGGAGCGCGAGATCGAGATGCGCAAGACGCTGTAGCCGTGTCGGTGGTGGGCACTAGCTTCGACGGTGAAACAGCCTTCGGACGAAAGGACACCACCATGGACTGGAAGATCGAGCTCCTCGCCGTTCCCGTCGCCGACATCGACCGCGCGAAGGACTTCTACGTGTCGGTCGGCTTCAACGCCGACCACGACCACCAGGTCGACGACACCCTCCGCTTCGTGCAGCTCACCCCGCCCGGCTCCGCCTGCTCCATCGTGCTCGACAAGAACATGGGCAGCGGCATGGTCCCCGGCTCGGTGAAGGGCATCCAGGCCGTCATCGCCGATGCGGATGCCGCGCGCGAGCAGCTGCGCGCCGCCGGCGTCGAGGCATCCGAGGTCGACGAGACGCCCTGGGGCCGCTTCGTCTACTTCAGCGACCCCGACGGCAACGGCTGGGCCCTGCAGCAGGCGGTGGAGTGGGTCGGGGAGGGCTGATTCGCATCCGGACGGTGCAGACTGGGACGATGCGCAGATCCGTCCGTCCCGTCGTCCCGCAGCCCGGCCAGGAGTCCGTCTGGGACTACCCGCGACCCCCGCGGGTGGAGCCCAGTGCCGAGCGGGTGCTGATGGTGCTCGGCGGCGTCACGATCGTCGACACAACGCGGTCCGTGCGGGTTCTGGAGACGAGTCATCCGCCCGTCTACTACGTTCCCCGCTCCGATTTCGCCCCCGGCTCGCTCGAGCCGGCGCCGGGCAGCAGCTTCTGCGAGTTCAAGGGCGTGGCCGGCTACCTCACGGTGCGCGGCGGCGACGCGGTCGCCGACGGCGCGGCCTGGGAGTACCCGGACCCGAGCCCCGGCTTCGAGTCGCTGGTCGGGATGATCGCGGTCTACCCGGGACGCATGGACTCGGTCGAGGTCGATGGCGAGCGGGTGCTCCCGCAGGCCGGCGGCTTCTACGGGGGCTGGATCACCTCGCGCGTGGTCGGCCCGTTCAAGGGCGAGACCGGGACGATGGGCTGGTGAGCGTGGCACTGCGCCGCCTGCGCCTCGGCGCGGTGGCCCTGGTGCTGGTGATCGTGCTCGTGGTCGTCGGGGTGCTGGTCTGGGCCAACATCGTGATGCAGGGCGACCGCGCCCGGGCCATCGACGCGTGGACCGATCCGGCCGTGAGCATCAGCAGCACAGGCCACTCGATCGTGATCACCCCGACGGAGTCGGCATCCGCTACCGGGCTCGTCTTCATCCCCGGCGCGAAGGTCGACCCCTACGCGTACATGTTCACGCTGTCGGGCATCGTGGAGGAGTCGGGGGTGACGGTGGTCATCACCAAGCCGACGCTGAACCTGGCGTTCTTCGACCTGCGCCCGCTGGAGACCTTCACCGCCGACGCCCCGCAGGTGACCGACTGGTTCGTCGGCGGGCACTCGCTGGGCGGGGTGAAGGCGTGCCAGCTGGCGGACTCCCCCGAGGTGAGCGGGCTGGTGCTCTTCGGCAGCTACTGCGCGAACGACCTGAGCGGGTCGGGGCTCACGGTGCTGAGCATCGCAGGCGAGCGCGACGGCCTGTCGACGCCCCAGAAGATAGCGGATGCGCGGCCGCAGCTTCCCGAGGACGCCTCGCTCGTCGAGATCCCCGGCCTCAATCACGCCGGGTTCGGCAGCTACGGGGCGCAGCCGGGCGACCGCAGCAGCCCGCTGTCGGCGGAGCAGGCGCGGGCCGCGATCACGGCCGCCCTGGAAGAGGTCTTCCCGCCGCCCTCCCCGCCGGTCGAGTAGCCCGCGACGCCTCCCGCCCTCCGCCGGTCGAGTAGCCCGCGACGAAGGAGCAGGCGTATCGAGACCCGCCTAGCCCCCCGTCGGTCGAGTAGCCCGCGACGAAGGAGCAGGCGTATCGAGACCCGCCTAGCTCTCCTTCGGGATCAGCGCCCAGAGAACGATGTAGATGATCACCTGCGGGCCGGGGATCAGGATGGACGCGACGGTCAGCACGCGCACGAGCGTCACCGACCAGCCGAAACGCTGGGCGATGCCGGCGCACACGCCGGCGATCATCGTGCCGGACCTGGGACGTACGAGTTTGCTCATGCCCCCAGTCTGGCAAAGCCCGCCTGCGAGAACATCGGGGTTAACCCCCGGATGCGACGGCGCACCGCCGCTCGGCCGGAGGAACGGCGGGAGCCGCGCGCCCGGCCGGAGATCCCGCGGCGCGGCGCCGCGGAGCTCCGGCCGAACGGGCTACTTCGCGGCGGCCGGGGCCTTCGGCTTCTTCGTGAACAGGGTCTGCGCCTCCTCGAGCGAGAGCCCGTTGGTCTCCGGCACGATCTTGAACACGAACACGAACGAGATGGCGGCGAACAGCGCGTACATGCCGTAGGTCAGCACCAGCGACACCTCGGCCAGCGGCGGGAACGACAGCGTGATGACGAAGTTCGCGATCCACTGCGCGGCAGCCGCCACACCGAGGGCGCGGGCGCGGATGCGGTTCGGGAAGATCTCGCCGAGCAGCACCCAGACCACGGGGCCCCAGGAGGCGCCGAAGCTGATCACGAACAGGTTCGCCGCGACGAGCGCCACCGGACCCCAGGCCCCGGGGAGCGAGGGCTCGCCGTCGACCTGCACGGCCTGGCTGAACGCGATCGCCATGGTGGCCAGCGCGACCGTCATGCCGACGGAGCCGAAGAGCAGGATCGGGCGGCGGCCGACGCGGTCGACCAGGGCGATCGCCACGAAGGTGACGGCGATGTTGGTGACGGCGGTGATCACCGAGATGGTGAGCGAGTCGCTCTCCTGGAATCCGACCGACTTCCAGAGCGTCGTGGAGTAGTAGAAGATCACGTTGATGCCCACGAACTGCTGCAGCACCGAGAGGATGATGCCGACCCAGACGATGGGCTTGAGTCCCAGGCGGTTGCCTCGCAACGCGCCCTTCTTCGAGCCGTGCGCATCCTCCTCGATGCCCGCGCGCATGTCGCGGATGGCGCGCTCGACGTCGTCGTTCGGCCAGAGCCGGGCGAAGATGCCGCGCACCTCGTCGTCGCGCTCCTTGAGCACGAGGAACCGCGGGGACTCGGGCAGCTTGAGCGCGATGAGGCCGTAGACCACGGCGGGCACGATTCCGGCGAGGAACATCCAGCGCCAGGCCTCGAGTCCGAGCCACAGCTCCTGGCCGGCACCGCCGGCCCAGTTGGCGAACACGGTGTCGCTGAGCAGGGCGGCGAAGATGCCGATGGTGATGGCGAGCTGCTGCAGCGAGCCGAGGCGGCCGCGCAGGTTCTTCGGGGAGATCTCGGCGATGTACGCGGGGGCGATCACCGAGGCGATGCCGATGCCGAGGCCGCCGACGAGGCGCCAGGCGATGAGGTCCCAGACGTTGAAGGCCAGACCGGTGCCGATGGCGCTGATCAGGAACAGCGCGGCGCCGACCAGCATCGCGGGGATGCGCCCCTTCCAGTCGGCGAGCCGGCCAGCGAGGTAGGCACCGACCGCGCAGCCGAGCAGCGCGCTGGCCACGGCGAAGCCGGTGAGCGACCCGCTGAGGTTGAACTGGTCCTGGATCGGGTCGACGGCGCCGTTGATCACGGAGGAGTCGAATCCGAAGAGGAACCCGCCGACCGCGCCGGCGATCGCGAGGGCGATCACCTTGACGTTCGTGCCGGTCTTGGGCGTGCTGGATGACATGGCGGTGCTTCTTCCCTGTGGTTCAGATCTGGCTATCACCACACGGGAGCGTCATTGAGCCGTCCAGCAACTGGATCGACTCTACTCCGCGGCCCGGACGGGAGGGTGGCCCCCGCAGGGCATGCTAGGCGCGGATCAGTTCCACGACGCCGGACCGGTGGAGCCGGCGGCGTAGCCGTCGAGCGGCACGTCGCCGCGGTGCCAGGCCTCGATCACCGGGGTGAGGATGCGCCAGCACTCCTCGGCCATGTCGCCGCGCACCGAGAGGGTCGGGTCGCCCTCGAGCAGCCCGGCGAGCACCTCGCCGTAGGCGCTGAGCTCGCCCGCCTGCAGCGCGGTGTCGAGCACCACCCGCTCGAGCTCGAAGGGGTCGCCCTCGCCGTTGATCATGAGGTCGAGCTGCAGCTCGGCGGGCTTCATGCCGATGCGCAGCTGGGTGGGGCCGGTGGGTCCGTGCAGGCCGCGCGGCAGGTGGGGCACGTCGCGCAGGGTGACGATCACCTGCTGGCGCGCGCCGCCGAGCGCCTTCCCGGAGCGGAGCACGAAGGGCACCCCGGCCCAGCGCCAGTTGTCGACGGTGAGCGTCACCTCGGCGAGGGTCTCGGTGTGGCGCTCCGGGTCGACGCCGTCCTCGGCGGTGTAGGCGGGCAGCTCCCGGCCGTCGATGGTGCCGGCGGTGTAGTTCGCGCGGCGGCTGGAGGTGCCGTCGGGGTTCCAGGTGCGGGTGGCGCGCAGCGCCTGCGCCATGCCGCCGCGCAGGTCGTCGGCGTCGATGCTGGCCGGGGGCTCCATCGTGGCGAGGGCGAGCACGAGCAGCAGGTGGCTCTGGATCATGTCGGCCAGGGCGCCTGCCTTGTCGTAGTAGCCGGCGCGCCCCTCCAGCGCCAGGGTCTCGTCGAACACGATCTCGACCTTCTCCACGTTCGGCGCGGCGAGCAGCGGTTCGAAGATGCGGTTCGCGAAGCGCAGCCCGAGCAGGTTGAGCACGGTCGACTTTCCGAGGAAGTGGTCGACGCGGAACAGCTGCTCCTCCGGCACCAGCCGCACCAGCCGGCGGTTGAGGGCGCGGGCGGTGCCGAGGTCGGTGCCGAAGGGCTTCTCGAGGGCCAGCACCAGCCCCTCGGGCAGCTCGATCGTGGAGAGCGCCTCGCAGACCAGGATCGTCACGGCCGGCGGGAGTGCGAAGTACAGCGCGACGCGCCCGGACGCGGCTGCGAGCACGCGGCTCAGGTCGGCGGCGGCGGTCGCATCCGCTTGCAGGTAGGTGGAGTTCTTCGCGACCTCGGCGGCGAGGTCGGACTGTTGCGCCGAGAAGGCGGTGGTGACCCGTTCGGTCCACTGCGCGGGCTCGAGCGCCCCGCGGTCGACGCCGATCAGCGTGACGCCCTGCGCGCGGGGCGAGGCGAGCAGCGAGGCGAGGCCGGGGAGCAGCAGCCGGGCGGCGAGGTCGCCGCCCGCGCCGAGGACGATGAGGGTGTCGATGCGGTCGGTCATGCTGCCGACCCTAGCCGCGCCAGCCCTGCAGCGGGCCGATTGCCGTGAAGCGGATGCGCGCACTAGGGTGCGCGGCCCGGTGGCGGGGGCGGCTCCCGTTCCGCAGGGCGGGCCGGCTACCGCGCGGCCGGCTTCTTCGCCGCGGCCTTCTTCGCGCTGCCCTTCGGCGGCAGCAGCGTGTTCGCCTCCTCGAGCGACATGCCGTTGGTCTCGGGCACCACCCGGAACACGAAGACGAACGACAGGGCGGCGAAGAACGCGTACATGCCGTAGGTGAAGATGAGCGAGAAGTCGGCGAGCGGCGGGAAGCTGACCGTGATCAGGAAGTTCGCGATCCACTGCGCCGCCGCGGCGATGCCGAGGGCGCGCGCCCTGATGCGGGTCGGGAAGATCTCGCCGAGCAGCACCCAGACCACCGGGCCCCAGGACGCTCCGAAGCTCACCACGAAGACGTTGGCCGCCACGAGCGCGACCGGCCCCCATGCGCCGGGCAGCGAGGGGGCGCCGTCGACCACGTCGGCCTGGCTGAACGCCACCGACATCGTGGCCAGCGACAGCGCCATGCCCGCCGAGCCGAAGAGCAGGATGGGGCGGCGGCCGACCCGGTCGACGAGGGCGATCGCCACGAAGGTGACGGCGATGTTCGTGATCGCGGTGATCACCGAGATGGTGAAGGAGTCGCTCTCCTGGAAGCCGACGGACTTCCAGAGCGTCGTGGAGTAGTAGAAGATCACGTTGATGCCCACGAACTGCTGGAAGATCGACAGGATGATGCCGATCCAGACGATCGGTTTCAGGCCGAAGCGGTCGCCACGCAACGCTCCTTTCTGCGAGCCCAACGCATCCGCTTCGATCGCGTCGCGCATGTCGCGGATCGCCCGTTCGACATCGTCGTTCGGCCACAGCCGGGCGAAGATCCCGCGCACCTCGTCGTCGCGCTCCTTGAGCACGAGGAAGCGCGGGGACTCCGGCAGCAGCAGCGCGATCACCCCGTAGACCACGGCGGGCAGGGCGCCGGCGAGGAACATCCAGCGCCAGGCCTCCAGACCGAACCAGAAGGGCTCCCCCGCACCGCCCGCGCCGTTCGCGAAGAGCGCGTCGGAGAGCAGTGCGGCGAAGATGCCGATGGTGATGGCGAGCTGCTGCAGCGAGGCGAGCCGGCCGCGCATGTGCTTCGGCGAGATCTCCGCGATGTAGGCGGGGGCGATCACCGAGGCGATGCCGATGCCGAGGCCGCCGATGAGGCGCCAGAAGACGAGGTCCCACACGCCGAAGGCGAAGCCGCAGCCGAGCGCGCTGGCGAGGAACAGCACGGCGCCGACGATCATCGCGGGGATGCGCCCCCAGTGGTCGGCGATGCGCCCCGCCCCGTAGGCGCCGACCGCGCAGCCGAGCAGCGCGCTCGCGACGGCGAAGCCGGTGAGCGTGGCCGAGAGGTCGAACTGGCCCTGCACCGCGTCGACCGCACCGTTCACCACGGAGGAGTCGAAGCCGAAGAGGAAGCCGCCGACGGCTCCCGCCACGGCCAGGGCTATCACCTTGAAGTTCGTCTTGGGAGTCGTGGAGGTCATCAGAATCCTTCCGAAGGCGGCGTTGCGTCGGGCTCTTCACGATACGGTTCTGCCCCTTTTCCCCGTCAGGCATTGCGCTGACGCTCGCGCAGGGGGACACATCCGGCGACGCGACGGTGGCAGGATGAGCATCTGCCGACCGGCGCCCGGCCCGCGGCCCCACGGAGAGGACACTCCCATCGACAACGACATCGTGATGACGATCATCTGGATCGTGTCGTTCGTGCTGGTCACCGTCACCGTCACCGGCCTCTCCGGCCGTGTCGGCTGGTCGGCGCCCGTGGCGCTCGTGGCCGTCGGCGCGCTCGCCTCCTTCGTGCCGGTGGTGCCGGAGGTGACGGTGGAGCCCGACCTCGTGCTCTACGGCATCCTGCCGCCGCTGCTGTTCGCCGCCGCGATCCGCACCCCGCTGGCCGACATCCTCGCCCGCCGGGACAGCATCTTCGTGCTCTCCGTCGGGCTCGTGGCGTTCACCGTCGCGGTCGTCGGCTTCTCGCTCTGGTGGCTCGTGCCCACCATCAGCCTGGCCGCGGCCTTCGCCTTCGGCGCCGTCGTGGCCCCGACGGATGCCGTGGCCGTCACCGCGATCGCCGGCCGCCTCCGACTCCCCAGACGGGTGGTCACGGTGCTGGAGAGCGAGAGCCTGCTCAACGACGCCACCGCGCTCGTTGCGCTGAACGCGTCCATCGCGGCGATCGTCAGTATCCTCAACCCCTGGGACGTGGCCTGGGAGTTCGGCGTCGCCCTCGTCGGCGGGGTCGGCGTCGGGTTCCTGGTCGGCTACGCGCTCTCCGCCATCCGCAAGCGGCTGCGCGCTCCGGTGCTCGACACCAGCCTGTCGCTCGCGATCCCCTACATCGCGTTCATCCCCGCCCAGCTCGTCGGCGGCTCCGGCGTGCTCGCCGTGGTGGTGGCCGGGCTGCTGCTCGGGCAGCGCTCGCCGCTCGTGCAGTCGGCGGAGGCGCGCATCGCCGAGTCGATCAACTGGCGCACCATCCGCTACCTGCTCGAGAACGCGGTGTTCCTCTTCATCGGGCTGAGCCTGTCGGGGATCCTCGGCGGCATGCAGCAGTCTGACTTCACGCCGTGGCAGATCGTGGCGCTGTCGGCGATCGTGCTCGGGCTGCTGGTGGTCTCGCGGTTCGCGTTCGTGCTCGCGACCACCGTGCTCTACGAGAAGGGCCCGCGGCTGCTGCGCCGCAGGAGGTGGGGCTGGAAGACGTCGATCGCCGTCTCCTCGGCCGGTATCCGCGGCGTGGTGACGCTCGCGGCCGTGTTCCTGCTGCCGGCGGAGACCCCGGAGCGGGAGCTGCTGCAGTTCCTCGCCTTCGTGGTGGTGGCCGGCACCCTGCTCGAGGGGCTCGCGCTGCCGTGGATCATCCGCAGCCTGAAGCTGCCGCCGCCCGACGCGGCTCAGGAGATGATGGAGAAGCACAACCTGCTGGCCGAGGCGCAGACGGCGGGGCTCGCCCGGCTCGATCTCGAGGCGACCGACGACGACGACACCGCGGCGGTGGCGCGGCTGCGGGTGAACGCGCGCTTCATCACCGAGGCGATGGTGCAGGACACCGCGCCGGGCGCCGAGGCCTCCCCCGCCGTCTACAACCGCCTGCGCCGCAGCATGATCGCCGCCGAGCGGCAGGCCGTGCTCGACGCGCGCGCGGAGGGACGCTACCAGGAGCGCGCGGTGCGCGACGTGCTGCGCAGCATCGACGCCGAGGAGACGGCGCTGTCGGCGCACCGCGCGAAGCCCGAGGACTAGCGCCTCGGCGCGGTCGTGTTGCGGCGCTGGAGCGTGCCGCGGCGGCAGCGAAAGAGGCGTTCCCGGTCGAAAGCGGATGCCGCGGCCGCCGCGATCGACCGGAAACGCCTCGCGAACCCTCCTAGCGGCTCACCTCGATCACCGAGAGCGTGCCAGCAGGAGGCACACCGTCGGGCCCGAGCGCGTTCCAGGTGACGAACAGCCGGTTCGACCTGATCTCGATCGCCGCCGGGAGCGGCACCGCGGTCAGAGCCACGGGAGCCGACGCGCCCTTCTCGATCACCGAGATCTGGCCGGAGCCGTCGGGGCCGCCGAAGAGCTCGGCGACGTAGATGGTGCCGTCGCTCGCCACGGCCAGTCCGGTCGCGCCGGTCAATCCGGAGACTACGAGCTGCACCTCGCCCGACCGCTGGTTCACCTTGTAGACGCTCGCGCGGCCGCCGAAGTCGCCGGACTCCGGGCCGCCGGGCAGGGTGGTCACGTAGAGCCACCCGTCCGGGCCGATCTCCACGTCGGTCGGCACCGCCTCCGGGATGAAGTCGCTGCCGATCACGCACTCCGGGAGGGGTGAGCCCGCGATGAACTCCGCGGTCACCTCGACCGAGGGCTGGGCGGGGAGCACCGCGACTGTGGACACGGTGCCGTCGTAGTCCACCCGCGTGATCGCGTTCGCGCCGGCATCCGCTACGAAGATGGCGTTGTTCAGCGCGAGCGAGGCATAGGGGTGGATGTCGACGGTCCCGGTGTACTCCGCCGGGGGGATCATCGGCTCCGGCGGCGGGAACTGGGCGGCGCACTCCGGCGTCAGTCCTGTGAAGCCGTAGACGATCTCGCCGTCGGGGTTCTCCGCTGCCTCGTGGGCGTAGAGGTCGGCGAACGGCTCGGGAGTTCCGCCGCCCTCCGGAATCCGCACCATCGAACCCGACGTATGGTCCATGGCGATCTGCGCGTAGTAGACGTAGCCGTCGCGCGAGGAGACCGCACTGATCTCCTCGCCCTCGGCCGACGCGAGAACGGATGTGGTGCCGTCGCGCGCGACCCGCGTGAGCAGGCCGGCGAAATTCTGCGTGATGTACGACACACGCTGCCGATCGACCTCGAGGCTGAGCGGCGACACCAGCCCGGTGGTGATGTCGTCCGGCGGACCGGCCGTCGGCGGCGAGCCGCCGTGCTCGTGAGCGGAGGCGGGGGCCGCCACCAGCGCGGACGCCAGCGCCATCGCGGAAGCGGCGGCGAGGCACATCACTGTCTTCTTCATCGTGTTCTCCTTCGGGACATGGCAATCGGCCTGAGGAGAGAGAAGAGCGACGCCGCTACCGGGGTGTGACGGTTCGCGCCACTGCGACTCGTTCGTAATCTCACCCGGTTGCCGGCGCGGACGCGCCGACCCGGGAAGAGTATCGCCATCGGGCGCTGCCGCTCCGCGGGCTTGACATCGCCGCGGCCCGGCGCGGCGGCGCCATCTCCTAGAGTGTGAGCATGACCGCAGCCGACGCCGCCCGCAGCACCCGCACGCACCGGCTCCCGGGAGCGGCCAGGTGAGCGGCGCGTCCACGGCGCCCTCGTCGATCGACCTCTCCAAGCGCGACCTCACGCTCGACATCGCGCGCGTCTTCTGCGTGCTGCTCGTGGTGGTGATCCACCTGCTGATGGTCGGCGTAGGATTCGACGACGACGACGACGGCGCGCTCGCCATCACCCGTCCGCTCGAGGAGCAGCCCTGGTTCGCTCTCGGCACCTGGGCCGGCCAGATCATGCCGCTGTTCTTCGTGGTCGGCGGCTTCGCCAGCCTCACCGCGTGGCGCAGCCTGCGCCGCCGCGGCGAGGGCGCCGCCCAGTACGTGCGCAACCGGGTGCTGCGCCTCGCCCAGCCCGCGCTGCCGCTCTTCCTCTTCTACGTGGTGGTGATCGGCGTCGCCCGCCTCGTCGGCGTCGACCCGGCCCTGCTCGACGTGGTGATCGAGGGCGCCGGATTCCCGCTCTGGTTCCTCGCCGCCTACACGCTCTGCCAGGCCTTCGTGCCGACCATGGCCGGCTGGCACGAGCGCGCCCCGCGCGCCACGCTCGCCGTGCTGCTGCTCGGGGTGGTCGTCGTCGACACGCTGCGCTACTCCACCGGCGTCAGCGAGATCGGACTGCTCAACCTGTTCTTCGTCTGGATCCTCGTGCAGCAGCTCGGCTTCTGGTACGCCGACGGCTGGTTCGCCGCCCGCCCCGTCTGGCAGCTGCTCATCATCGCCGCCGTCGCCTATGCGACGCTCGTGCCGATGACGGCGATCGGCCCCTACAGCGACGACATGCTCACCAACCTCAACCCGCCGACCCTGCCGCTGGCGGCGCTGGCCCTCGCGCAGGCCTGCGTTCTCCGCGTCATCCGCCCGGCGCTCGCCGCCCTGATGAACACGCACGCGGCCCGCGCCGTGGTGTTCGTCGTCGGCAGCCGGCTGATGACCATCTACCTCTGGCACCTGCCGATCATCCTCGCGGTCTCCGGCATCGCCCTGCTGATCCCCGGCGCCAGCCCCTTCCCCGGCAGCGCGGCCTGGTGGTGGACGCGCCCGGTGTTCTTCGTGATCGTGATGGTCGCCATCTTCGGCCTGTCCTTCCTGGTGGCGCGCTGGGAGGCGCCGCGCGAGATCGGCGTCACCCCGCCCGGCCCGGTGGTGGGCGTCGCCGCGGCCCTCACCTTCATCCCGGCGTTCTGCGTGATGCAGTTCTTCCTCGACCTCCCCCTCGCGGTGCTGGGCTCGCTCTGCTTCGGCGCCGCGATCCTGCTGCTCGGCCGCTGGCCCGACCGCTCCCCCGCCCGGGAGAAGGTCGACGCATGACCCGCATCCTGCCGCGCAGCACGCCCGAGGAGCAGGGCGTCTCGTCTGCCGCCGTCATCCGCTTCGTCGACGCGCTCCAGCGCGAGGTCCCCGGCATGCACAGCCTCATGCTGCTGCGCCACGGCCAGGTGATCGCCGAGGGCTGGTGGCACCCCTACAGCGAGCGGATGCCGCACGCGATGTTCTCGGTGAGCAAGAGCTTCACGAGCACCGCGGTGGGCTTCGCCGTCGAGGAGGGCCTGCTCTCGCTCGACGACCGCGTGGTCGAGCTGCTCGCCGCCGACGCCCCGGAGGCCGTGAGCGACAACCTCGCCGCCATGACCGTCCGCCACCTGCTCACCATGACCACCGGCCACGCCGTCGACTCGGTGGACTCGGTCTCGGTCGCCGACGAGAACTGGACGCGCGCACTGCTCGCCCTGCCCGTCCCGCTCGAACCAGGCACGCGGTTCGTCTACGACAGCGGCGCCAGCTACCTGCTGTCGGCGATCGTGCAAGGTCTCACCGGGCAGCGCATGCTCGACTACCTCGCCCCGCGGCTGCTCGACCCGCTCGGCATCGTCGGCGCCACCTGGGAGCAGAGCCCGAACGGCATCGACGCCGGCGGCTGGGGCCTCAGCATCACCACGGAGGACTTGGCCGCGTTCGGCCTCGTCTACCTCGACGGCGGACGCTTCGCCGGCCGGCAGATCGTGCCAGCGGCGTGGGTCGCCGAGGCGACCGCGCTGCAGGTGGAGAACGGCGAGCACCTCCCCGGCGACGACGACAGCCACGGCTACGGCTTCCAGTTCTGGCGCAACCGGCACGGCACCTACCGGGCCGACGGCGCCTTCGGCCAGGTGGCCGTCGTCTTCCCCGAGCAGGACGCGCTGCTGGTGCTCACCGGCGGGCACACCGAGAAGCAGAGCTCGCTCTCCGCCGCCTGGGAGCACCTGCTGCCCGTGCTGGGCGCCGCCGAGACGCTTCCAGCGGATGCGGCGTCGCAGACGAGACTGGTCGAGACGCTCGCCCGGCTCGCCGCCCCGACACCCTCCGGCGACGCCTCGTCGCCGCTCGCCGCGACCGTCGGCGGCCGGCGCTTCGTCTTCCCGAGCAACGCGGGTCGGATCGCCTCGGCGGTGCTCGACTTCGCGCCGGAGGCGGACACCCTCACCATCGTCGACGCCGCGGGCGAGCACCGGCTGACGCTCGGGCACGACGACTGGGTGGCCGGCGCCTCGGCGCTGCTCTTCGGCGAGCAGACCGCGGTTGCCGCGGCCGGGGCCTGGGCCGACGCCCGGTCGTACATCGCGGAGGTGCGCTTCGTGGAGACGCCCTTCGCGGTCACGCTGTCGTTCGACTTCCGCGGCGACGAGGTGGTGCTCGGCGTGGAGCAGAACGTGTCCTTCGGCGACACCCAGCCGGTGCGGACGGTCGGCCGCTCCTAGCTGTACTACGCCATGAGATTGATGACATCTCGAGTCTTGTGAAGAGGAGGAGCCCCCGTGCTTAGTGGAGGTATCTGACATCTTCACAACACGGAGGCCCTCGTGGTTCACGCTAATGCTCCTTTGAA